>OMEC01000133.1_pt1 | contig 42665 bp, 37 predicted proteins | sample 1673401 | NCBI WGS metagenome assembly OMEC01 (sample SAMEA103958110, study PRJEB25191) | human gut metagenome | reverse complement strand
CAGGCGGAAAAGACCCGCTGTTTGGGCGTGTTGACGGTTTTCAGATAGACCCTAAGTAATGGAAAGCCTCATGCCGGTTTTGCGGGTCAGTTCCCGCCTTTCGGGCGGTGTGCTTTTTCAACCTCTTCCTTCAGCGCGGCAGCAGATTTTGTTCCATAATCCCCCTTCCCTGAAAAGTTCCGAAATCGTAACCCATGATACTACGATTTTGGAAAGGATGCAAGAGGTTTCCTCGCGCATTCCGGAAAATGGAAAATGCGGTATATTGAAAGCAGGTGCCGATAAAAACACATGGCCTTTCCTTTTCTCGAAAAAATGGTATCATATTCCTACGTCCGCCGCTGGTACTTCGACCCGAAGACCAATCAGGACATTTATCTGGAATATGAAAGCTATGTTACGGACTGCACCGATATGGAAGATGTGCTTCAAATGCTTATTGGCACCGGAGGAAACCCGGTAACCGTCCACGGCTGCACGGGAGCGGCATTACAGAATGGCAAAAGCGCCGCAGTAGTATGGCTGATCGGCACCCCTGAGAAAGGAATCTCGTTCCGGTTGTCCAGCAGCAGTTTCACCGCAGGGGCGCTTCTGCCGATTGCGGAAAGTGTGCAGCTGCAATAGCGATTCCCAAAACCGCATTCACCGGGGCTTAAGGCAGAACCACAATAAGCAGACCCCCCCTCCATTCCGTGGGAAGCGGAATGGAGGGGGCTGTTTGTTTTCTGGAGACTGCTTTTTTGTTTCATCACAGCATATGCGCCGGAAAAAGTCGATGTCGGCGTTTTTTGGACCTCGTTTCTGGAAAAATTTTTCCGATTCGACGAGAAAAACAGTTGCGCTTATCCCAGCTGTATGCTATACTGGTGGTGCATATACCATCCCAGGATGGCGCTGACCACGCGTTCCCGCGGAGTACGGGAAACGCACAGAACTGAAAGGAACGGAACAGCTATGAAGAAACGACTGCTCAGCATCCTGCTCGTGTTTGTCATAGTGCTCTCCACGCTGCCCATCCCGGCCTTTGCCGAGGACGGCGGGGAAGCAGCCCCCACATGCATCTGCGAAACGGCCTGCAGGTCGGAAGACATGAACGAAGACTGCCCAGTGTGCGGCGCGGAAGGTGCGCACCTGCACGACTGCGCAAAGTACGTCGAGGGCGCGGAGAATCCGGCGGAGACCACCACTCCCACCGCCGAACCGGTGAATGTCGGGGAAACCGAAGCCACCACTGCGCCCGTCGTTCCCGAGACTGAAAAGGACGAGACTCAGCCGGAGAGCGAAAATGATGCCGAAAGCATTGAGGGCGGCGAAGAGACTCTTCCCGAAGATGCGCCGGATACGCTCGCGTTGGACGCGGAAAATCTCATCAGCGTGCAAAGCGGCGAAACCATGTCGGACGAATTGTATGATTCGCTGTCCTATGCCACATTCACGCTGTCCGCAAGCGAGTACCAGTGCGGCGAGGCGGGGCATACCGGCTCCATAACGGATATATGCCTGAACAGCGTTGACCTGTCAGACTGGGATGCAAACCGGAAAATCAAGGTGAATTTTGATATTTCCTTCCAATGTGATACGCCGGGCTGCCCGCGCGGGAAGGAGATGAACCGGTATAACAAGACAAGAACCTTTACCGACTCGGATTCCTGCCACACGCCGGTCTCCGCCACTGCCAATTACAGGAAGGCATGCAGCAGCAATAACAATGATGTAATCGTGCTGACCCTGACCTCCAACAAGAGCATCGCCTACAAGGAATACTTTCCGAAAAGGGAAGCCACCTGCACCGAGGCGGGCTATGAATCCTACTGGATGTGCGGCAGCGATGCGGACAGCAACAAGTGCCGGAAGATATTCTCGGATGAGGACTGCACAAAGGAGCTTGCCGCGCCCATCGCGATTCCCGCGAAGGGACACTATTTCCCTGCAAGTGCCTATCACGCGGAACTGCCTGGCACCTGTACCGATATCGGTCATGTGGAATACTGGCATTGCGGCCAGTGCTACAAGTATTTTACCGATAACACCGGCACAACGGGGATCTCGAACATAATGCTCCCCAAGGATAAGGATAACCATGCCCAGGCGCCGCAATATATCGCTGACGACGTACATCATACGGCAAAATACAATTGCTGCAACACGACGCTCCCCATGGAAGCACACAGCTTTGACTATGGCGTGTGTGACGTATGCGGCTACGTAGCCACTTTCCTGGTACAGAGCGGCAGGGAGGCTGCGTACTTTGGCTCGTACAACGATGCAATGGCCGCGCTAGCGCGGGAAGGCGCGACGTTTCTAATGGTGCTGAGAGACTATGACGGTACGATCGATATCAATGTAGACGGGAAACGTACCGTCCTGATCGGCGACGCCAGAACAAATGTCCGCGTGAGTGGCATCAACATAAACGGCGGAAGCGTTACCATATCGAATTACGGAACGGTTGGCTCTCTTACGAACAATGCCGTCACGATCCTCGGCAAAGGCGGCGGCAGATATGACGCGATCCGGAATAACATGGGCGACGTCGGGGCGCTTCTCGGCAGTTGCATTGTGTATAAAACAGAGGACGGCGTGTTCCTGCGTTCCAAAGATGAAGCTTGCAAGGCCGACAGCATTCAGAATGTCCGTGTCATTGGCGCTCCGATTTCGTACATCGAGATCACCGGCGCGGGCAAAGGCACCGGTGAAGAGTATGACGTCAGGTATGCCCATACGGTAAAAGCGGGAGAAACGGTGACGTTCCGATCGGATGTGTACCAGATCAGCGGTGCTACCGCCGCTGGTGCTGTCATCACATCCTGGGACTGCGGAACCATACCCGCGGAAAATGTCGATGTGCAGACATCCAATGGGAGCTGGAGATCGACGCTTACTCTGACGAACATTACACCTGGCGTATATCCTCTGGTCTGCACGGTGAATTCTGACAACAACGGCGAAATCTATTCCGTTCGCGCAACCGTCACACTCACCGTGGAGGCGGGCGAGACAGAGTATACCCTCACCTTCGACGCCAACGGCGGCACCGGCGCTCCGGCTGCCATGACCGGCGAGACAAACACCTTCGTGATTCCCGATACCATCCCGACACGTGAAAATGCCCACTTCGGCGGCTGGGCGCTCACTGCCGGAGCCGACAGCCCGCAATACCAGCCCGGCGATACTGTCACCATCGACGGTGGGATGAAAATGACCCTCTACGCCTACTGGAGGGCGCACGGCGACGGTAACGGCGACGGCTTCTGCGACGGCGGCGAGGAATGCCTCCACGGAAAGGACGCCGATGGCTACTGCACCGTAAGCGGCTGCACCCACAACGCGGACGGACACGACTGCTGCCCGAAGCGCGGGCCTTCGGAAACCGTCATCACGACCCTGCCAACCCTGCCCGCCGAAACGTATGTCGGCACCCAGTTTCTGGATGAAGCGCTCGAGGGCGGAGTGGCGCAGGTTAAGGGAACGGATACCGTCGTCCCCGGTAAGTTTGCATTCGAGGGAGAGTATGGCGGGAGCGTAAGTTTTGTGGGGGAAAACCGCCTGCATGTTATCTTCACTCCCGATGACACGGAAGCATATACAACAGCGGAATGTGAAGTGATTGTGACCGGCATTCGGTATACGATCACGGAGGTTCTTACGAAGTTTGCCATCACGGACAAACCGCTGGGCACGCCCCTTGCGGAGCTGGGAATCCCTACGGAGGGCGTCACGGTAAAAACCGACTCCGGCGCAATGTTCGCCCCTATTCCGGTCATTTGGGACACATCTGCCTATGATCCCAATTCTCTGGAACCCCAGACTATCTACGGAACGCTGGATGTTGCCAACAGCTATTTTCATGATAAAATCGTTACGGAAACCGATGTAAAAGCGACCATTGAGGTATCTCTTATGGATACTCGGGTCTTCCAGACTACCATTGTCACACCGCCTACGGTTGAAGGAACCTTCTATGCGCTGGATCGTTACGAGACGCTGACAAGCGGTCTCAAGGGCGGAAAGGCGATGGCAAACGGTCAGGAGATCGAAGGCACGTTCGAGTTTGATGAGGACGAATTGCTGTACGGAGACACCGCCTACCCCGGCATCGGGCTGAAATACGGCCAGCTTACGCGCACGGTCGTTTTCAAGCCGACAAACTCCAGGAACTACACAACTGCAGCCTGCACGGTAACCGTGAACGTTCTCCCGCTCACGATCGTCAGAATCAATCCCAATTTCGAGGACATCACCGACAAGCCCATTGGTACGGCGTTTGAACAACTTGGATTGGCGGAAGCGGGTTCGATGGATGTGATGCGCGGTGACCCCCAGAAAACGACGATCATGAGCGACACGGTGGTCTGGGATAAAAACCAGTATGACCCGAATACGCCATATGAGCAGCGCATTACGGGCAGATTGGTGCTGTCCACATGGAAGGATTATATTGCGCCCCCCGAAGGGGCGTCCACCGTCAGCGTCAAGGTGAAGCTGAAGTACGACCCGGTTGTACCTGTGATTGTGACCGCGCCGACGTTCCGCTGGACAAAGGGAGACTTCCGGCTTGGCGACAATCAGATTTTTGTCAGCGAAACCTTCCAGATCGGAACGGAAACGCCCCCGGAGGAAGCTGACGAGATCGGTGCGCTTATTGGCGGTGAGGCGCGGGTTGGCGGCAGGAAGATCGACGGCACATTCTCTTTCAAGGCCGGTACGCCTAAGTGGTTTAGCGCAGCGGGAACATACAACGTGACTGTGGTCTTCACGCCGAGTGATACCGTTCGTTATGCGCCTGCCGAATGTACCATCCCGATTGAAGTGGTCAAACGTACCCTCCTGAGCATCGAACCCTCGACGGATATCACGAACAAAGAGGTCGGCACGGAGTTTGATGCGCTCTGGCTGCCTTCATTCGTGAACTGCCGGACAGAGGACGGGTCGTTCTACTCAGGCATTGGCGTAACGTGGGATAAGACGTCGTATGACCTGAATTCTACTGCTGAGCAGGCCATTACCGGCACGCTCAATCTCGGCGATATTCCGACTATTCAGCAGCCCGTCCCGGAGTTAAAGGCCACGGTCAAGGTCAGGCTTATTCCCCACGACTGGAGCGACTGGACGCCCGACAGCAACGGTACCCACAGCCGCGTCTGCGCCAGAAACAGCAGTCATAAAGAAACCGTCAGCTGCTCCGGCGGTACGGCGACCTGTCAGGCAAAGGCGGTCTGCTCTGTCTGCGGTCAGGCATACGGCCAGTTTGCCGCGCATGACTTTACGGCAGAAGTGGTTGAAGAAAAATACCTGAAATCCGCCGCAACCTGCACGGAGAAGGCAGTTTACTACAAGTCCTGCACCGTCTGCGGCGAAAAAGGAACGGAAACCTTCGAGGTTGGCAATATTCTCGGCCACGACTGGGGCGAATGGCAGTCCAACGGAAACGATACCCATAGCCGCATCTGCACCAGAAACGGCGGCCATAAGGAGACCGTCAACTGTTCCGGTGGTACGGCGACCTGTCAGGCAAAGGCAGTCTGCGCTGTGTGCAGGCACGAATACGGCCAGCTTGGCACACACAGCTTCACGGCGGAAACCGTGGAGGAACAGTACCTGAAATCCGCCGCGACCTGCACAGAAAAGGCAGTCTATTACAGGTCCTGCGCCACCTGCGGCCTGAGCGCCAAGGACACCGCCGAGGAAGCGGTCTTTGAAACCAGGGCGCTCGGCCATGACTGGGGCAAGTGGCAGTCCAATGGCGACGGCACCCACACCCATGTCTGCACCAGAGACGATACCCATAAGGAGACGGTCAGCTGCTCCGGCGGTACCGCGACCTGCGTGGAGCAGGCGACCTGTAAGGACTGCGGCGGGAAGTACGGCGAAAAGGATGCCGCGAACCACACCGGTGCGAAGAAATGGACGACCACAAAGACCACCCACGAACAGAAATGGTCCTGCTGCGGCGAGATCACCGTCGCCAAAGAAGCCCACACCTTCGGCAAATGGGTCGTCACCGAAAAGGCAACATCCAGAAAAGACGGGGAAAAGACCCGCACCTGTGAAGTCTGCGATTACGTCGAGACTGCGAAGATCCCTGCCACCGGCACTTCGCCGAAGACCGGCGACGACAGCCACATCGGCATGTGGGTCGGCATCCTCTGCGTATCCCTCGCCGGTATCGTGGCGCTGGTGGTATGGTATAAACGGAAGAACAGGAAGTAAATCAGGCCATATTGCAATCATAACCACCGGCCAGCGATTATGATTGCGTGTTGGAATCTTCGTCCGCCTTCAGGTTTTTCCGAACGCTGTCCTCAAAATTGGCCGGTTGTTCCAGACAGAAAAAATCCGGACTTATTCCCGCGTGGGGAGTAAGTTCGGGTTTTTCGCTTTATCCAGGAAGTGCCGCACAGAAAAGATTGCCATGTGCAGCCGGATGTAGTATGCTGTCAGAAAGAAAAATCTTCCATTCCGCGTTTTTCTGCGTGTATAAGGGTGAAGCTACTAAAAAAGGAGGCGGCGACATGGATGACAGTGAAATTCTCGATTTGTATTTTGCCCGGTCGGAACAGGCCATTGTTCAGACTGACCAGAAATACGGATTTTATTGTTACAGTATTGCCAAACGTATTTTATCCGACCCCCTGGACGCTGAGGAAAGCGTCAACGACACCTATTACTCCGCGTGGAAGCTGATCCCACCCCGCAGACCCCAGCGGTTTTCCACCTTCCTGGGAAAGATCACCCGGAATCTGGCTATCGACCGCTGGCGGAAAAATACCGCCGAAAAGCGGGGGAAGGGGGAGACCCAGCTGCTGCTGGACGAGCTGGCGGAGTGCGTCGCCGGAAGTGAAAGCCCGGAGACGGAGCTGCTTCGCAAGGAGCTGACCGCCTCGCTGAACCGCTTTCTGCGGAAGCTCCCGGAAAAAGACCGCACCGTCTTTCTGCTCCGGTACTACTATGCCGGTACAAAGGACGATATCGCCCGGAAGACGGGGCTGTCCTCCAATCAGGTGAAGTACATCCTGCAAAAGGTAAGAAAACAGTTGGCCGACACTCTTAAAAAGGAGGGTTTACAATGACGGCTTATCAGCTTTTCAGAGGACTGACCGGCGTGGACGGGGAGCTGCTGGCGGCGGTGGAGCCGGTGGATTCCCGGAAGGAGCCCACCACGAAGAAACTGCCCGCAAGAAAAATCTGGCTTGTTGCAGCGGTCGTTGCGCTGGCGCTGCTTTTGGTAGGGTGCGCGGTGGCCTATGCCTTAACTGTTTTTGACAGTCCCGCAGAAATGATCGCCGGTCTGTACGAAGGGTCTGACAGCGCCGCCCCCTTCGAAGATTCCGACCCGGATCGGCCGAACGCCGCATGGACTGTTCCGGGGTATGAAAAATCTCCCGTGGAGGAAACCGTTGCTCAGGAGCTTCAAAAATGGGTTTCCCCTGTAGGAAAAAGTATTTCTACGGACGGATACACTCTGACGGTCGATGCCTATGTCTACGACAGCACCACTCAGTGCGGGTTTATCACCATGCTTCTGACCCACGACGCGCCGATAGAGCTGTCCCCAGGCCGGAACGGTTTGCTGGGCAGTGTTCCCGTAAACATCAATCAGTACGGCTATGCCTATCTGATACCCGAAAAGACGACGGACACCCAGCTGGCGTTTACCTACTATTTCCGGGCGGATATGCAAAATGGAACGAATCTGCTGGTATCCTTCCCGGACTTTGAGGCGGAAGCCAAATGGGAGGAATACGAGGAAAACCGTTCCGCTGAAATAGAGACCATTCGTGAGCGGCTGAAGCAGGAGCTTACCCCTCAGCAAGCCGCCGAGAAAATGGAAGCGCTGGGTTACGGGAGCGGCGGCTATACCGGAGAATATGACGACTACTATTTTCTGGCCGCTCATGAATATGATGCTGCCCACAGCGCAGACCAGCTCAGCGAGGAAGAGATAGAACGTCAGGCGCTGGAGAAAAATTTACGGGAAGAACTGACACCGGAGGAAGCGGTGGAACAGCTTCGTTCCCTCTGGGGAGACGAACTGGTAGACGAGATTTTCGCCGGCCAGACGGAGGAGATGACCGCCTTCGCATACCTCACACTGTCGGAAAGAGCCTACGAGCAAGCCCACATGGACGAAATGGTGTGCGTTTCCCTCCCGGACGGCGGCAGTCTGCCCCATCGGACCTTTGGTCAGGGAGATGTTTATGTAAACTCCCTGTGCGTTCGCATCCGGTCTTCCCGTTACGCGGAGCCGGGCAGCGATATCCAGACCCTCATCTTCCACATGACGGACGGCACCGACTTTGTCGTTGTGGACAGCGTGACAGACAACACCCTGTTCAAGCGGGTCATTGAACACGGTGATTTTCTCGACATGTTCAACAGTGCGATCAACATCGATAAAATACAGTCCGTGGAGGTCGTTGGCAAGCTGTCCGGTGCAACGCTGGAAGCCGATGCGGATTGAGTAACAGCGCCCCGTTTTCCCACCAAACGGAAAACGGGGCGCATTTTGCTGTTGACGTCCGGGAATGCGCGTGGCATAATAGTTGTACATACAACGATGTATCTACAACGAGTCGGGAAGCTGCCATGGATATTACGGAACGGAAAATCACCAAAATCGCCCGGGAGGCGGAAAAGCTGGTTCTGCGCACCATGCGGGAAACCGGCGTCGGCACGGCGGAGATCGACCTGATCCATGCCCTGCGCCACAATCCCGGCTGTACACAGGCGGCGCTGGCGGAGCTGCTGCACGCGGACAAAGCCGCCATCGCCCGCAGAACAAAAAATCTGGAAGCGAAGGGCTACCTCGTCCGCCGGGACGCCCCCAACGACCGGCGCAGTCAGCTGCTGTACCCCACGGAAAAGGCGGAGAGCCTGAAATCCTCCAAAGCGGAGATCGAAGCGGCCTTTTATGAGTATCTGGCGGACACGCTGACGAAAGAGGAAGCCGCCGCCTTTGCCGCCGCGCTGAACAAGCTCTACGCGGCATCCAAGGCGGAAAGCCGGGCGGGCTTCCCGCACTTTATTCAGGCGGCAAAGGGGGAAAACCGGGGATGAAACGTGAAAAAGCCTTCCGCCCGGACAGGATCGGTTCGTATTTCCGCGTCGAATGGCTGCCGCTGGCACTTGTGACCCTTTCCGGCCTGATCTACAACATCGGTCTTCTTGCCACGCCATGGTTTGAAGGGCGGCTGGCGCAGTGCCTTGCGGACATTCTGGGCAGGAATGCCACTGCCGGGAAAATGGCGGTTCTGGTGCTTGCCTATATTCTCGTTACGCTGGGGGTGCAGGCCGCGCGGTTTATCAAGCGGTTCTATGTCCGCCGCTTCGCCAACAACATCAACCGCCGGATGAAGGGCATCCTGTACGCCAATCTGGTGCGCAGAAGCCGGGCGTCGCTGGAGCAGGAGGGCGCGGGCGAGCTGATGACCAAGGCCATCTCCGACGTGGACGACTGCGTGGAGGGAATGCGGAAATTCACCACTGAGGTCTTCGACACCGGCGTGGCACTGGTGGGCTACGCCGTCATGCTTCTGGCATACGACTGGCGTCTGGCGATCCTGAGTTTGCTGTTTACGCCGGTGTCCTACGTCTGCGCGGCGTGGATGAAGCGGAACGTCCAGCGGGCGGGCGCGGCCTACAAAAAAGCGGCGGGCGCACTCAGCACGGCCACGCTGGATCGGGCGCAGAACGCCGTGACCTACCGCATTTACGGCTGTGAAAGCACCCGGGAGGGGCAGTACGAGCATACGCTGGACACCTACGAGAAGACCGCCGTCCGCAGCAACGTGTGGCAGTCGGCCCTGCCGCCGCTGTATCTGGCCGTGTCGGAGGCGGGGGTGCTGTTCATTCTGTGGTTCGGGGCGAAAAACGTCCTCGGTTCCGGGTGGCGCGCATGGGATATTGCGGCGTTCACTACGTTTCTTTCCTGCTTTACCAAGCTGACGGTGAAATCCTCCAAGGTGGCGAAGCTGTTCAACTCGGTGCAGAAGGCGGAGGTCTCATGGAAGCGCATTCAGCCCCTGATGAAGTCCCCGGAGACGCTGGAGCCTCTCGCCGTTCCGTCAGCGGTGGACGTGACCCTAGAGAATCTTTCCTTTGCCTACGGCGACCAGCCGGTTTTCTCCGGGCTGAGCCTGACGGCCCATCCGGGGGATATCATCGGCGTTACCGGGCCGGTGGCCTGCGGCAAGTCCACCTTCGGGCGGGTGTTCCTCTGCGAAGCTCCCTACGGCGGCTCGGCGAAATTCGGGAAGACCGAGTTTTCCGCCCTCACCCCCCGTCAAATCGCGGCAACCGTGGGATATTTGGGGCACGACCCGGAGCTGAGCGCCGACACCATCCAGAATAACGTCCTCTGCGGAAGCAATCAGGACGCGAAGCCGTATCTTGCCGCGGCGGCGCTGGATCATGAAGTGCTTGCCATGGAAGCGGGGCTGGACACCATCATCGGCAGCAGCGGCACGTGGCTTTCCGGAGGTCAGGCGCAGCGGCTGGCGCTGGCAAGAACTCTTGCCCACCCCAGACCCGTTCTGGTTCTGGACGACCCATTCTCCGCGCTGGACAGAAATACCGAGGATACCGTGTTCGCAAATTTACAGGAATACGCAAAGGATAAGGTTGTGTTCCTGATCTCTCACCGCCTGTATCACTTCCCACAGATGCGCAGTGTGATCTTTATGGAGGACGGCAAAACCACCGTCGGCACCCACGAGGAATTGATGGCATCCGTTCCGGTGTACCGGCAGCTCTATGAAAGCCAGACAGGAGGGCAGACTCATGAATAAAAACGGTGTGTTTGCCGCCATACGGACGGCGGCAGCGATCCACCAGCTTCTCACGGTGGGGACGGTTCTCTGCGTGGCGGCGTCGGTGGGTGCGTCCCTGCTCCCGCTGCTGCTGCTGGCACGGGTGGTCGATCGCCTGACCGTGGGCAGCGGACTGACGTTTCTCGCGGTACAGGGCTACTTTTGCAGTCTTGCGCTGGAGGGACTGCTTTCTTCCGCGCAGGAAAGCCTGCTCGTGCTGTTCGGCCAGAAAATGACCCACGCCCTGCGCTCGGAAATGTCCCGGAAGCTGACCCGGCTGCCCGCAAGCACCCTTGTTGACCAGAATCCCGGCGAGGTCGCCGCCCGGTTTTCCGGGGATGTGGACACGGTTGAGGCGCTGTTTACCTCCGGCATCATCAGCATGGTGGCGGACGCGTGCCGCATTCTGTCCATCATGGCGGTCATCGCGGTGAAAAATACCGGCCTTGCCCTGATTCTGCTGCTGGTTCTGCCCCTGTTTGCCCTGTTCACCCGCCACGTGCAGAAGCGGATGCTGGCCGCCCAGCTGAACAACCGCCGCGCCGTCGCCGCCGTGTCCGGTCAGGTGCCGGAGACGCTGCACAATATCCGCACCATCCGGGCGCTGGGGCTGGAAGATTACATGGAGCGCCGGTACGATCGGCGTATTTCGGACGGCTACGCCGCCATGGAGCGCACCAATTTTTACGACGCCATCTATTCCCCGGTGGTTCTGCTGCTGAACGCCGTGGTGGTTGGCATCGTCATGCTGCTGTCCGCCTCCGGAAATGCCGAAATTCTGCGTCTGTTCGGCATGTCGGTGGGCACGTCGGTGGCCGTTATCAGCTACATATCCCGCATTTTTGCACCCATTGAAAGCCTTGGCATGGAGATTCAGACCATTCAGTCGGCCATGGCCGGGGTCAAGCGTATCGACGCGTTTTTAAGCCAGCCGGAGCGCGACATCCCGGAGCATCGGGAAACCGCCGCCCGGGGGGACGTGGCGCTGTCCCACGTGACCTTCGGCTACGGGGAAAAGCCTGTTTTGCAGGACTTTTCCATGACCGTAAGGCAGGGCGAGCAGGTCACGCTGGTAGGCCGGACGGGCGCAGGAAAAAGCACTGTGTTCAAGCTTCTGCTGGGGCTTTATCGTCCGGAAGCCGGTACGATTACCATTGGCGGCGTGGACGTTTCGACCATTTCGGATCAGGAGCGCCGAACCTGCATCAGCTGTGTGGAGCAGCACTTTTCCCGCGTGCCGGGGACGGTGCTGGATCAGATCACCCTTGGTGACCCGCAGATAACGGAAGATATGGCAAAGAACGCGGCGCACCTTGCCGGGATCGACGCGGCTATTCAGGCATTGCCGGAGGGCTACGCCACGGTATGCACCGAGGGCATGTTCTCACAGGGCGAATGGCAGCTTCTGTCCATCGCCCGCGCCGCGGCGGCGGACCCGGTGGTGCTTCTGCTGGACGAGATCACAGCAAATCTGGACGCCGAGACGGAGGAACGCGTTCTGGAAGCTCTGCGCCGCGCCTCTGAGGGGCGGACAGTTTTGTCCGTTTCCCACCGCGTCTATGAAAATCTGGGTGGGAGGACGGTCGAGATCAAGCCGCAGGGGCAATGAAATGGAATTTCAGGGAGAAACGGCGCAGGCAATGACCGGCGGGAGCCGCCAGTCTCTCCCCGTCACAGAGAAAAACCGCCCTCCTGACAGTTACTGATGGCAAATGCGAAAAATGTCTCCTTCGCAATGGCTGCAAAATAGCCGGTCTGCGCGTACTCATGCGCATAGTGCTTGGCGATGTGTTCCAGCGTCTCCTTAATCTGAAGCATCGCGGCAAATTCATGCTTGCAGGGATAGCTGCAAAAGCAGTCGCACAGTAAATTCCGGATTTCCCCGTCGTGATAGCGGAATTCAACGGCGTATGCTTTTGTCCCTTCCACGACTGCATACCCCTTTGTCCCATCCAGACAGAGATAACGGACGCGGTTCTCCATGAAGTAATCGTGTCCCCGCTCCGCAATGGCATTGGTAATCTTCATTTCCTCCAAATGCTCCAGAGAGAAGGAGAAATCGTCGTTTCCGCTGGCAAATTCCTCGCCTTCGCCGACGGGTGCCCGGAACCAGCTTGTTACTTGGGCAGCGGGGAGAGCAGCGGGGTCGAAGGTGATAAAATGGGAAGCGGACATGTAAAATCTGCCGTGCACCCGGGTATTTACCTGGAAAATGACCTTCTGATATTCGGACAGCCGAATCCTGAAATTGTAATTCACGCTGGTCACGATGCCGAGAACCCCTTCCAGCTTGCCGCTCACATAGACCCGGTCGCCGGCCTTCAGGTTGAACCGGTCGTTGTAATAGGCGAGCGACCTTCCGGTCTCCGGAAAACAAACCTGCACAACAGACTTCCGGGGCGCGGCGCTGACCGGTTCTGCCTCCCGCGCTGCCGGAGTTTCCTGTCCCTCTTTAGACGCTCCACCAAAACCACTGATCGTAAAACGCATAGCTTTTCCTCCATCCATATTTTTTCTGGGCCTCTGAGAGGATTATACAATGCGATGTGTCCAATAAACCGGACTAATTCAAGTAAAACACATGATAATACTAATTCTTAATAAGCCAATTTAACTATTCGCAACGATGTGATATACTATATCTGGGTGATGAATATGGCTTCCAGATATAAATTCAGTGAAAAAGAAATCGAAGGAATTGAGCAGGCTCGCAAAGAAAACAAAGATAAGCGAGCAGAATGCCGGTTGAAAGCACTTGAGATGCGGGCAAAAGGAGCAAGCTCCGGGGAAGTTTCTGCAGCAACCGGATTTCATGCTGCCTATGTTACACAGCTTGTCGCAAAATATAGAGATCATGGACTGGATGCAATTTCCGGCAATCACTGCGGTGGAAACCACCGCAATATGAGCGTAGAGGAAGAAGCAGCCATTCTTGCGCCATTTAAGGAACGAGCAGAAAAAGGTGAATTGGTCGAGGTCAGTGAGATCGCAAAGGCATACCAGGCAGCAGTAGACCATCCGGTCAGCAATGGTCAAATCTACTTTGTTCTGCATCGGCATGGATGGCGAAAGGTAATGCCCCGAAGCAAGCACCCCAGAAAGGCCAGCGATGAAGAAATCGCGGCCTCAAAAAAATTAACACCACAGTAAAGGAGCTTCAATTTATCCACAGCGACAAGAAAATCCGCCTTATGTTCCAGGATGAAGCCGGATTTGGCAGGATTAACAGGCCGAAATACTGCTGGTGCAGGAATGGGATCCGTCCCAGTGTGCCCTGCTTAATGGCTTTGGCAAGCTGCTGTTCCTTCAAATGTTCAGGCATATCGATTTTGAAAAGATCGACCGGGTTCCACACTTCACCGGTGCAGAACATCGTATAGATTGCCGTCAAAATCATTCTGGCAATGGCGATAATGGCGCGTTTCTTACCCCTACGCTTGGCAATTCTCTCATATTTCAGCTTGTAGTAAGGATGCTTGGTGTCCTTTACCGCAGCGTGAGCGACCTAAACCAGCGCAGGCTTGAGGTAAACACCTGCTCGGGAAATACGCACAGACTTCTTCTTTCCAGCGGACTCGTTGTTGCCGGGAGTCAATCCAGCCCAGCAGCAAAGCCGTTTGGAGGAACCAAACTGGCTCATATCCGTGCCGATTTCAGAAATAATGGTGATTGCGGAGTTTCGGTCAATACCCGGAATGGTGCAAAGAAGATTGATTTCACCTTCGTATTTTTCCACCATTTCATTGACACAGGTATCCACCTTGGCAATCAGTTTCTCAATGAAATCGTAATGCTCACGGATAATTTTGATGCGAGCCTTCTGCTCGTCAGAAATGGAGTAGCCTTCAATGGACTCCAGAACTTTCTCAGCCTTCTTTTTGAGGGAGCGCTGTAACAGGGAAACACAATGTTCCGGGTCAAAGGATTCGTCGGATGTGAGATAATCTGTAATTGCAGTTGCGGATTTACCAAACATATCAGACACAACAGAATCCAGAGCCACATTGCAGACAGTAAACGCATTCTGAAAGCGGTTTTTCTCACTGCTTTTCATGGAAACCAGCTTATAGCGGTAGCGTAAAAACTCACGCAGAATACGGATTTTCAGTTCTGGGATGAAGCTGCTTTTCACAAGGCCAATGCGAAACAGATCCCCGATCCACTTGGAATCTTTCGTATCATCCTTGTTTCCCTTTACAGCCTTTACCCATTTGGGATTGGCAATGACAACCCGAATACCACGCTTTTCCAGGATGTTGAATACCGGAACCCAGTACTTCCCGGTGGATTCCATGCAGACATCCAAACAGTTGTGTTCCAGAAGCCAGGTTGCAAAACGGTTCAAATCTGAGTTGAAGGTGCTGAATCGCTTTTTCTGATAGTGGGGCTGCAAGCTGTCTGTGGGCGTGGTGATGATGGTAGCAACCACGAAAGATTTGTGAACATCTACACCGCAGCAGGTTGGGAATACGACTTTCACAACAAAACCTCCTCCGTAAAAATAGCGAGGAGAATGCAGGGACTGAACCGCCAAGCAATTAACAGGTGTTAAAACAATCCTTAGCGTACGGGTTCAAGACGCCACTTATTTGTGCTTGAAAAGGTGGTTCCAGCACTGATTGATATACTGTTTTGAGTTAGGAATGCAATCTACGACTCCTCCTACCGTGCGTTGTAGTGTGCATCCTCCTCAATATAATTCTACAAGAAAGGCGGCCGTTTGTCTGCATACTTTCATTCCTATTTGTGCGGACGCAAAGCGGCCGAATGGAGCAACACAATATCACCATGTTTCGGTTCCCGTTTGATCCGGCTTATGAGCACAAATTCCCCACTTTTGAGAGTCGGGTACATGGAATTCCCTCTAATGACAGACGGTGTTATGCAGTATTTACTTAGAAGGAAAAAGGCAAGGATAAGTATACTAGGGCAACACCGCACAATTGCGTCTGCGAGTCTCAGCCGTCTTTTTGCTCCACTTCCGCAGTTCCGAAAATGGGAAATACATACAGTATTCCTCCATTTTCGGAACTTTGAATTGGAACAAAAATCCTGCCTGAGACTTCTTGCCGAATTGTGCGGTGCTGCCCTAGTACAAATCCAATGCCACTTCGAGCATATCCATGCTGCTGACACTTTTTGCCTATTTATAGTATACTCCTCCAATCTTGTATTCATTTTATGCATGAGGAAAGCATTCCCCATGCATAAAATAATCTCCTTGCAGAATGTTGTTTGCATCTCCGTCTGGAAGGTATAAGACTGCGAATACGGTTTACTCTGGGCGTTACTTACAAATTCATATTTGGGAGTGTATACACTTCTAACATCCAGGACGTATATAAACCGATATCCGGCAAATACATGCAAATAGGCTTTTCTTGCTACATATTACATATTTTTCCAATACACAATAAAATCGCTTCCAAACACATTCCGCATATCACCGGATAGTAAAAAGTTGGAATTACTATGAAATTTGCTATAATAGCTACCATATCGAACGCAACAATTAGTCCGATACAAACTTTTCGGTATCTATACCTCTCCGATGCATCCAAAGGCTTCCCTCTGTTACCCAAAGGGCTAAACGCTAAAAGGCATACATTGCAGAGAAGAAAGCATAACGGGAGTTTTGCATTTGAGGCTTTGAGTACCTTGATAGTAACTGTTGCTGTTCCCATGGCCAATGTTGTCCATATTGTGCAAGCCATCTCTGTTTTGGCGTGTATCCCTCCTGCATAACTCCGCAAGAGAATGAATAGAGACGAACTGAATGAATTTCTGCGGCGGATCAGCAGATCTTTTTCGCTCACAGCCCTTGCCGATTTCATCAGAGCTTCCTTAGCTCCCCGCATGATCGCAGTACACGATTTCAAGGCCAACGTATATCGCACAAAAACATCGTCTTTTTATCAGCCGCCGAGATATGCTGCCTTTACGCTTTCATTTTCCGCCAAGTCGGTGCTGTTGCCAGAAAGCTTAACGACACCATTCTCCAGAACGTAGCATCGCAGCGATGCTTCCAATGCCATATATGCGTTCTGCTCTACAAGAAGGATGGAAATACCTTTTTTCTCATTGATTTCTCTGATTTTGTCAAAAACTTCATCAACAATCACCGGCGCAAGTCCCAGCGACGGCTCATCAAGCAAAATAATCTTCGGATCACACATCAGGCCTCTGCACAATGCCAGCATTTGCTGTTGACCACCAGATAATGATCCCGCTAGTTGAGACCTTTTTTTCTTCAAAATGGGGAATAGCTCAAACATTTCATCGTAATGTTCCTGAAGTTCTGCTCTGGAATATGGCTTGCTGAATGCTCCCATTTCCAAATTCTCAAGAACGGAGAGTTTTGCAAACACCTGGCGTCCCTCCGGAACATATACAACACCACGCTTTACGATTTCATGCGTTTTCATTGCCGTCAAATCGGTATCGCCATCATAGATTTTTCCAGATTGTACCTTCACATCTCCAACAATGCTTCGCATCAATGAAGACTTTCCAGCACCATTAGACCCAATAATCGAAACAATCTCGCCGTCATTTACCTCAATGCTGACGCCAAGGAGCGCTTTCACCTGCCCATACGACACGGAGATATTGTCAATTTTTAACATATGCAAGCCTCCTTTATTCTTTTTTGAATCTGGCGCCAAGATATGCACTGATTACATCATCGTTATTTTTGATCTCTTCAGGCGTCCCTTCAGCAATCTTTCGCCCAAAGCTGATAACTGTAATCCGGTCCGAAAGCTTCATCACAACGTCCATGTTGTGCTCAATAATAAGCAGGTCAACACCCATATCAAAAATATTCCGCAAATTAAGGATCAAGGATTGACGCTCCGATGGATTCAGCCCCGCCGCTGGTTCATCCAGAAGAATCATTTTTGGATTTCCCGCCATAGCTCTTGCCAGTTCGACTAGTTTTTTATGACCATACGGAAGGCTTCCAACTAGTTCGTCTTTACATGCATACAAATTGAATTGGTTTAGACATTCCGCAACAGCCTCCCGTGCTGTTCGTTCCAAATTCATTTGACGCTTTGGCGTAACCAAAAATTTTAGAAAGCCATCATTTTCATAGAGATAATTGCAGCCCAGAAGAAGATTTTCTTCCACGGTCATGGTGTCAAACAGTTTGATATTCTGAAATGTCCGGCCCATGCCCATACGAGTAAATTCATGCGTGTGTTTTCCGGTAAGATCCACTCCATCAAAATAAATTTTACCGGACGGAACCGGCAATGTTCCGTTTATCATACTGATAGTTGTCGTTTTTCCTGCTCCATTCGGTCCAATCAGAGAATGAATTGTCCGTTTCTTGACCTCAAACGATACATTATCTACAGCTACTACGCCGCCAAAGCACATAGAAATGTTTTCAACGCGTAAGATGCTATCATTCATGTTTATGTCCTCCCAATAAAGATATCCCTAAGGCGTTTCCAACTTTCTTTACGGCTGAGCTTCTTTGATCCAAATACGTTGACAAGGCCTCCCGGGAGGAAAATAATTACAAGCATCATGATGATTGTGTAAACAAGCTCGTAATATTGGCCCAAAAACCTAAGCATCTCTGGAAAGATAACAATCAATACTGTCCCCACAAAGCAACCCGCAACAGAGCCCATGCCACCGAGTACCAGCATGCTCAGCACCTTGATTGACATTGTCTGCGTAAAGGTCAGTGAATTGATATAATTATTCATATGTGCATACATACTCCCTGCAATTCCGCAGTATACCGTGCATAAGCAAAATGCAATCACTTTCACATAGGTAACGTTAATTCCGCAAGCAGGAACCGTGTCAATATTATCGCGTACAGCCAACAGGCTGCGCCCCCACTGAGAGTGGATGATCCTGTCCGCAAGAAGTGCAAGAATAATACATAGGACAACATAAACCAGCAGTTTATCTTTAGACGATGCAAACATATAGCCGAATAGTCTGTAGGTTGGGATATTTTTAATGCCTGTCGCTCCGCCAGTAAGCCCTGTGAGATTCGTAGCAAAGATTCTGACAATTTCAGAAAAGGCGATGGTTGTAAAAGACAGATAGACGCCCGACAGGCGCAAACTTGGATAACCAAGTCCAACCCCAATGAGCGCGCTAATCAAAATCACCGGTATCAACGCCCAAAAGGGATTCCACCCATATGAAGACAAAATACCAGTTGTATAAGCGCCTATGGCAAGAACGCCTGCTGCACCCATCATAGGCTGTCCCGTCATGCCTGTAATAAAATTTATTCCCATGACTGCAACAAAAAAACAGCAGATTTGTTGGAGAACCGTATAGATATACTCACCTTTATAAAGAACTGAGATCAATAGATATAGGGCAATGCTCCCTATTGCAGCCCCATAACGTTTTGCTGATTGCATTTTATTCATCTTCACGCCTCGCTTCCAAAACTGCCGGTTTTCCTGTCATCTTAACCCTGGCTGTTCCTAAAATGCCGTTCGGCTTGATTAAAATAACCAGGAACAGGATTACATAGCTGATCACATCTTTATACACAGATGGGATATACATTGTGGCGCAGTTCTCGATCACACCTACAATCAAACCGCCAATAATTGCGCCCGGAACTGAGCCAAATCCTCCGAGTACACCTGCGGTAAATCCCTTAGATGATACCGTAGAGCCCATGGTGATCGTCACGCTAAGCAGCGGAGCCAGGAGCATGCCTACCACAGCACAGATGATTACGCTCAACACAATCGTAATTACCATATTTAACATTGATTCCTACCATGGCTGCCATGCCTTTGTTTTCGGACACACATTTCATAGCCCGGCCAGTTTTTGTCTTGTTCATGAAATAAAGCAGCAATACTACAACTACGGCGCATATGGCAATAATGTAAAAATAGACCACAGGGAAAGCAATCATTCCGATTCGGATAATGCCGCTTAGATATCCATTGAGGTAAAACGGATACTGTCCCCAGAGAAGTGTGACACTGTCCGTAATCATCATAGAAAACATCAGCGTGGCAATAATCGCATATAGCTTACCAACATCCTTTAGCGGGATAAATACTGAGAGTGCTAACGCAACACCAATAATTCCGGATAAAATGATAGTTCCAATCCAGCCTGCGGCAAAGGACATCCCCAGTGACGTGACCATAGTACCGGCAAAAATATACGCACCAAACATAACAAGCTGGCCATGCGCAAAATTAAGCAGTGCGCATGAATTATAGATCAGTGTATATTCAATGGCAATTAGGGCATAAATAAGGCCCATGGCGACGCCGCCGATCAATAATTGTAAAAACAATGTTATCCCTCCCACCTTATTATTGCAACAGCACCACGACCAAATCGTTTAGGCTGACGCCCTGCCGCGCAAAAATGCCGTTATTTGTTTTCCATAGCGGTGCAGACGTATTGTGTGTAAGAACGCATTCTTCCAGTTCAAACCCTTTTTCCTTCAGCTCTCGCTTTGTATTGCCGTCCACAATTGCGCCAGCCAAGCAGCGCGGGGCATCCTCTGCGATAAAACCGCCGGGGCCATCCGTTCCATCCGTATCTACGCCTGCGTATACAATTCCAGGCTTGTCTGCAATCCATTTGGCGCAGGATAGCGCTGCTTCCTGGTTTCTACCTCCGACATTTTCTGATTCTCCCACTGTGACAATCATCTCGCCTGTAAATATCAGTGCGGCTGGGAGCTTCATCGCCTGCCCTCTCCGGGATATGCATTCAGCCATAAGCCCGATGAACGCGCCGACATGAGAGGCCTCAATATTAAAACCGTCCGACATAAAATACGGTGTATAGCCCAATTCTTTAGCCCGGTGCATCGCAGCATGGAAAAAGCCGTCCGCTTCTGGCATAACACCGAAAATTCTACTCTTGAAATTCCGGTATTCTTCATACTTCAAAGATGCATTTTCAGGGCTTTGGCTTCGCAGAAGGCGCATAACGGATGCCGGAATCCGCTCTTCGACATTAAATTCTTTGATCGTTTGAAGTGCACCCTCATAGGTGGTTCCATCCGGCACGTTATGCAGCCAGTAGTTTTCTTTTACAAGGTATTGGAAGTCGGTCTTTCCAATATCAAACGCACGATTGAGATCCGCACCGCATAGATTAATCAGAGTTGCCCTGCTGAACAGGCGCAAAAGCTTACCGCCCTTTAATTTATCAATATGATTTCTAAGTGCATTTAGCTTTCTTGTTGTCACGCCAAGTTCAATCTGCATCAGCCGGGTAACCTCAATGGTATCTTCCAATGTAATACCGTCCGCAGGGCATGTAAGCAGAGAACTGCCACCATTCATAATAACTGTGAATACCAGATCATTCTCTGTAATTCTGCTGGAAAGGTTGAGAATCCGCTGGCAGCCTTCAACACACCCATGGTCCGGAGTCGGGTGGCTTCCCATGGTCACGTGCACCTTTTTTACAAGCATTGGGTCCCCATGCTTACAAATGATTTCTCCGCCAGTTAGATAGTCTCCCAACACATCTTCAATCGCTTTAACAACAAGTTGGACACCCTTACCTGCCCCGACCACATAAATATGCTGAAAAGAGGTTACGTCATAATCTGTCGCGCCCGTATCAGGGTCACCGTCTGCCTCAAACTGCTTCCCTCCAACAGTAAGCTTTCCACTTTCCAGTTGTAAAAGCTTCCGTGTGTTCTCATATGGGTCGCAGGCAGTCATTCCACTTTCGATAATATCCAATACATCGCTTCGGAGTGCTTTATTGCTGTGCGACAAAAGAGTATCTTTGTTTAATATTCGCATATGCCTCTCCATGCTCTATTTGTATAGGCCCGCCGCAAAAATATTTTTGCGGCGGGTCCATAGCGTTTCACTCAAAATTGCCAGCACTCAACCGGCAACGTCCATCACCTTATCCAGTTGCTGCGTGTCTGGATTCCACTTTGTAATGCAAATCTCATGCACCAGAGAATTGGTATCGTCACAGTCGACAGCGCCAAATATCGTCTGATAACCGTGGATATTCTGCAGAGCATCTTTGACCTGCTCAGGATCTGTTGGATCTTCACACTGTCTAAGGGCCTCAACCAAACCTTCCGTCAGCTTTTCGTAGCTTCTGAGCGTATTGTCCGGGTACATTCCATAATTCGCAAAGGTTCTCTCGCCGAACTCAACCATTGTTGCATTGGTCGTGTCATAGAAAGACTCCTGTACGCAGTAAACATCCTCCAACCATGCCAGATCCATTGCCTCCTGAACAGAGCCAGAGCCAATACAAGGCGACCCATAGAATTCCATGGTATCATGCAGACCAAGTTCATAAGCCTGACGGAGAAGAATTGGCATCGGCGTTTCAGTGGTCCAAAGAATCAGGACATCAACGCCCTCCGCCTGCATCTTAAGAAGTGTAGACGAGAAGTCAGTGTCTGCCTCATTATGCGTTTCGGCTACAAACTTAATTTGCGGATTAGATTCCATAACTTCCTTAACGCACTCATAGGCACCCTGGCCAAAGTCTGTTGCGCAATAGCACATACCAACCGTTTTTGCGTCTGTATTTTCTACAACATAATTGGCAATTGCTTTTGCCTGAATTGCATCACTGGGACGTCCCAGGAAGAGGTAGTTGTTGTCGGTTGTAGGAAGCTTATAGTTTGTGCCGCCGCCAATGCAGGGAATGCCGCCTTGTTCAATGATCTGCTGCGCGGCAAAAATGAAGCCTGAGCCGTGAGGACCAATGATTGCCGACAGATCTTCCTTTTCCAGAAGGTTCATGGCATTGAGGCAGGCATCCGAATCGTTGCCTGCATCCTGAATGTGAAGCTTTATCTGTTTACCGTTTACACCTCCCTTTTCATTGACCATATCAACGTACTCTTGCACGCCGGCCAGCATGATCAGGCCGTTCGGTGCACCGGAACCGGTAATCGTAAGGCAAACGCCAACATCAATGCTATCACTGTCTCCTGTCGAGGTGCTGGAGTCCTTTTCGCCGTTATTGTCAGGTGCTGCTGTTTTCTCTGTTGCAGACACCCCGTTTGTTGTGCCCCCCTGTGCGCAAGCAGCAAGGCTGAACACCATCACCATCGCTAACAACATTGCTAATAACTTTTTCATTGTTTCCTCCTGTTTTTTATTTTATTTTCACTGGATTCCAGTGGTTCACTACGCGCAATTATTCCTGAAATTTTCTTCCCTTCAGGCCACGTTTCCCCCAGAATTTTGCTTTTGAGCCAAGTTCATCTTCAATTTCGAGGAACCGATTTGCTCCGTTGTTCAAGATTGCCATTTCTCGTACGCACTCCGTGCCAAGGCCAACACAGTAATCTGCAATGTCCTCATCTTCTCCACGGCTCTCGCAGGGCATAACGCCCATTCCGCATTCGTGTGCGAAACGTGCTGCCTCAAACGCTTGGGAAATAGATCCAACCTGATTGACCTTAAGCAACATCACATTTGTTGCTCCCGTTTCCACGCCTTTAGAAACCCGCTCACGCATAGTCGTATACAAATCATCGCCCACAATTTGAATACCAGATTTTTCCCTGAGAATGGCATGGCTTTCGTAATCATCCTCGTAGAACGCATCTTCGATGCTGACAAACGGGTAAGTATCAATCAGTTTCAGGTAATATGCAAGAAGCTGATCCCGATCCCGCTCCTCTTTGGAGAACAATCCCCGATAACGTTTGTGATTCCTGTCATAGTAGCAATCGGCAGCCACATCGATTTGAATACCAGCTTTACCATCGTTTCCGGTCTTATGAATTACGTCAGCCATAAGTTCAAACAGCTCTTCGTCAGAATGTTTGAAGATTCCGGCAGGGATCCGGTAGAAGAACCAGTCTCCTTCCGTCACGCCCCGTTTTTCAAGCTCTTTCGCAAACAGATGGTACATGTCCCACGCTGCGCTTGACGCCTCAGAAAATGAATCATAGCCAAAGCACTGAAAGGCTCCGGTCGGCTTATTACCATGTGTATGTACAGCACCGCCCCAGCGCTCACCCCCTGAAAAAGCTGGTGCACCGGGAACCGGAAGCATGCAGGCATTCTCTCCACCTATATAACGATAAAGCGGCATCTGCGTGGCAGCGGCTCCTGCCTTTAACACCGCAGCCGAAACCGCAGCAATTGCGTTGCCGCCTACCGAGGCACTGCCATTACCTTGAATAGAGAGCATAGCTTGATCAATCTCAAATTGATTTCGAACATCCATACCCAAAATCGTATCCGCGATAATCGTATTTACATTTCGCACCGCACTCATGCAACCAAGTCCGCCCCATCGGTTTCCTCCGTCATACTGAAAATGTACTTCGTGTGTTCCGACGGAAACGCCGGCATAGCAAAGTGCTTTGCCAACGGCGCCATCCATTGTTTCCACGCGCGCAGAAACGGCCATATTGTGCCGCCTGGACTGAACCTGCACAGCATGAACGCTTTTGATCCGATAATCAGGCATAAACCCATCCTCCTAGTTTTTCTTTTCACTCAATTCACAAATGAGCTTTTTATGTACGGTTTAAAATGGTGATTACAACTCAATGCCGCTGTCATCTTGAACATCAATCAGGACTTTCATAGAAGTTTCACGGTTGGCATCAATAAACTCATACGCTTGCTGGTATTCACTGAACGGGAACACCTTACTCTGAAGTGGCTCAAGCGTAACAAGCTGATTTGTCACCAGTTCCATTGCTTTGACGTAGTCTTCGTGGCGATACATCATTGTCGTATTCAGATCAAGCTCGTGATCATTTAGGACAGCCAGATCTGCCTGCGCCATACCTGCAAAAACCGCAACCAGAATAATGGCGCTGCCCTTGCGTGCATAAGCAATCGCTTGACCGATGGTAGTATTGTTTCCAGCGCAGTCGTAAATCACATCTGCTTTGCCCGGCCCGAAGCATCGAACAAGGGCCTCACCAAAGTTTTCTTTTTTCGTGTTAACAGCAAAATCAACACCCACGCTCTTTGCAAGTGCCAAACGATAATCAGAAACATCGGTGATCATAACAGACGCAGCCCCCAATCCCTTTGCAGTCTGCGCAACCAGATTACCTATCGGCCCTGCGCCCAAAACAGCGATTTTCAAGCCGCTTACATTGCCCGCTCTGCGAACAGCATGAACCGCGACAGCCAGCGGTTCCAGCATAGCTCCAGCTTTATAGTCCATACCCTCGGGCAATGGCGTTGCTTTTGCTGCATCGACGACAAAATACGTCGATGCGGTGCCAGTGGTCTGAAACCCCATAACCTTTAATTCTTCACAAAGATTGTATTTGCCATGGCGGCAAGGGTAGCACTTGCCGCACACGACCTGCGGTTCGATGGTTACACGCTGACCGATCGTTAAATTGGTTACATTTTCTCCAACCTCAACAATTTCTCCTGAAACCTCATGTCCTTGTGTAACAGGATAAGAAGTAAAAGGATGTGTGCCATGGAATACGTGAATATCGCTGCCGCAGATACCAATCATCTGGATCCGAACTTTTACCTGCCCAGGTAATACAGCCGGCACAGGTACCTTTCGAAAACCGACCTGGTGTGGCGCACGCATAATCTGTTGAACCATTTCCTTTTCCATAAAGAACTATCTCCTTTTCTCAGTGGGTCTGCGCTTAGACTGAATAATCACTTCGTCAATTCAAAATTTTGCAGCCGCTTTCGTGTCAAATGCAGAGCAATCTTAATCTTACCCGAATTTGTCAGTTCTACCGTGCAGCCATGCGCATCTGGTTTAATAAAAGAGCACTATAGACGCCGTCCCTTTTTATCGGATTGACGGCAATGTAGTCACCCGCCTGCAAAGCAGCCGCAGAGCCTGCAATGCCACACAGACGTGCATTGTTTAACAGCACTGCGGGGGCCAATAAACGGTGTCTCATTCCAATATATTAGAATTATCTTTTAGAAATTAATTTTTCATAAGATCTAATTGCAATATACCATTTATCATTAAAAATGTCAATATGATTTTCCTACATGATTTGCAGAAGAAACTTGTATACCTTGCACAAACGTGTGTGGATATGTTCCTGCGCAGCACTCCGCACCTGTAGCTGACAAGGTATTTGCCGCAACATAGGAGCAGAATACGCCCGTCATTTTACTCTGTTCTTAGAAAACTTTTTTTAAAAAAGCATTTACTTTTTTATAGTTTTGCTATATTATAATAAACATATGTTAATTTAAGCTCAGAAACGCAAAAACTAGGGAACCTCTGAATTAAAAACCCACATTCTGTTCCTAATCGAAATATTGGCCACTTTTTCGCTTGGTTAAGGCAATTTTAGCGCAAAATGGCCAATATATCTCTACTTTTCTGCTCCATTTTCCGAAAAAGGGCAGACTGCCCCCATATCAGGTTGTGGAGAGTTTTTGCCCGGCGATCGCAAGGGCGTATAAATTGGCCCTGCTGCAATTGTATTACCACGTATTAGAACATGTAAAAACCGAGCGAAGGCTATAATTGGCCTTGCACATTTCGGAAAGAAGACTATGAATGAGAATTGATACATTTTACAAGACGGAATCAGAGATCAGTTATACGAATCGAATCTTTCAGGAAATCTATTTCCAAAAGAGTATATCGAAGCAGGAAATTTCTAAATTGCTTCAGCTTAGTCTGCCAACCGTTGGGCAGTCCTTGAAGGAACTATACACGTTGGGGATTATCCAGAAAAACGGTTATTTTGAATCTACCGGCGGCAGAAAGGCAGAAGTGATTTCTGTCGCATCTAAAGCAAAGGTTGCAATAGGCGTTTCTTTATTACGCGAATTCATCACGATAACCGCCTTGGATTTGTATGGGCAGCCGATCAAGGAAAAAATATGTTACATTTCCTTTGAGCGCAGCGATGCCTATTATCGTGCATTCGGCAAAGCAGTTAACCAATTTATAGATGAGCTGAAGTATCCGGACAACGCCATCCTCGGCATCGGTCTGGCGGTTCAGGGCTTGGTGTCACAAGACGGGCAAACCATTATTAGCGGTGACCTTCTTGGCTATACGGGTACAGACCGATCCGTTTTTCAAAACAACATCCGTTTGCCATGCAGACTATTTCATGATACAGAAGTTGCTGCATATGCGGAATTATGGGAGTTTCCGGATATTCAGAACGCGGTGTATATTGCATTGAATCAAAACTTGGGTGGAGCTCTGATTGTCGGCAGGCAGGTATTTCACGGAGACGGTGTAAACAGCTGTATCCTTGAGCATATGCGGTTGATTCCTGGCGGGAGGAAGTGCTACTGTGGTCAATACGGGTGTCTGGATGGCTATTGCTCCATCAATAGTCTGGAATCCGATGCCGGGATGGATGTTAACACATTCTTTGAAAAACTAAAGCATTCAGATTCGCACTGTCAGGAAGTGTTCGACAGATTTCTGAATTATCTGGCATTGGCAATAAACAACATTCGCATGGTTATTGATTGCGAGTTTATCCTTGCCGGTTTTCTGCAGCCCTATCTGACGCAGGAGCACTTACAAATGCTCGCTAAAAAAGTGTCGTCGGTTGCCTCTTTTAAAAACATGACGTTTTCTTTCCGAAGAGGCGTACATGGCCCCAATGCAGCAGCCCGCGGTGCAGCGTTGGTTTTGATCAGTAACTATATTTACGGATTGTGACCGTTTTACACACTGTGAGATCCCGCTGCATCGGCAATTTGTGATGCTGTAATATTGTACAAGCACCGCATTCTACCTTTTCCCTAAGAAAGAGCGGACAGTTTCGGCTGTCCGCTCTTTGCAATTGTGCGCCCGGCTGAATACGCCGGGCCGGAACCGACAGTTTGACCGCGCAAGTCCGACACCCATTCTTTTCAAATCCTACACTCTTTCCGCCTCTCCGACACCTTCTGTATAATGGGGTTGCATCGCAAGATGCAAATCTATTACAGGAGGTCTGCACATGACCAATTACAAAGAGATCCTGCGGCTGCATTGCAGAATTCGCCCGAACGCTGTAAGGATTTCGCTTCGAGCGGTGTGAGCGTTTCAGTTTAGACGGTGCGGACATTTTGGACGAACGGTGTGGCTTGAGCATGGATATGATACATTTTTCCTGTAGCAGCTGCTACGAGAAAGGAGTATCATTTTCAATGCAAAACAGTACAACAATCCTGGGCATCATCGAGATGCGCATAAAGGGCATCACCTATCCTTTGGTTTGCAGCCCTCAACCTTGTTGTTGAGAGCCACAGCCTGACCGTTTCTGCCGTTGGGGTTCTTCGGGTCAATGAAATCGCCCTGATTGCCCTTTCCGGCGTAGGTGTCCGAGATGTTCAGCCAGAGCGTTCCATCCGGACGCAAAACGCGCCTGACTTCGGTAAACACTTCCGTCAGGCGCGAGATGTATTCCTTCGGCGTTGTCTCTCTGCCGATCTGAGCATCCATGCCGTAATCACGGAGCGCGTAATACGGAGGGGACGTCACACAGCAATGAACGCTGTCTTCGGGCAGCGTTTTCAGGATTTCAAGGCAATCGCCGGTATGAATGATGTCAAGTTGTATGGTGGTGTACCTCCTTGCTCGTTTCATTGAAATGTTGACGGGTTTATTTGTAAACTTTTCAGCGAAACTGTTGATTTTTCTCTCGCGTTGGAGTATAATATCCATTGAAAAGTAGCATGATAATACCAGTAAGTTTTCAATGGAGGTTGAATTATGGAAATAAAACGAGATCGCTATTTGAAGAAAATCATCTCCTTTATGTGGGATGGTCAGGTAAAGGTGATTACCGGCATCCGCAGATGCGGCAAGTCCTATCTGCTTCGCAATCTGTTCAAGAGTTATCTTCTCGGTGAGAGTGTTACCGAAGATCATATTCTGTCCTTTGAGTTGGACTTGACCCGTGATATTCGCTATCGCAATCCGTTGGAGCTTGCGGCTCATGTCCGGGAGATCGTAGAACACAGTACAGACCAATATTATCTCTTTGTAGACGAGATTCAGATGTCCGACGAAGTTCCGAATCCTTATAATCCGGACGGAAAGAAGATCACCTTCTACGATGCTCTCAACGATTTGAAGTCCTTGTCCAACTTGGACATTTATGTGACGGGAAGCAACTCCAAAATGCTGTCCTCCGACATACTGACTGAGTTCCGAGGAAGGAGCGATGAGATCCGTGTGCATCCGCTTTCCTTTGCCGAATACTACTCGGCTGTCGGCGGCGATAAGCAGGACGCTTTTGATGAGTTTGCTTTCTACGGCGGTATGCCGCTGATCCTGTCCCGTCCCACAGATGCCGCAAAGATGGCTTATCTGAAATCGCTGTTTTCCGAGGTTTATTTGAAGGACATTGTAGAGCGGAAGAAGATCAAGCGTGAGGATGTGCTGTCTGCTATTCTTAATCTGCTGTGTTCGTCTATCGGTTCTCTGACCAATCCGACGAAGGTTGCAGCCGCCATCAACACCGTGCAGAAGCGCAGTGGAGAAAATGTCGTTGCTTTGAACACCGTGAAAGCCTATATGGATCACTTGTCGGATTCCTTCCTCTTCACCGAATGCAAACGCTGGGATGTCAAGGGCAAGAGCTATTTTGACTATCCCAACAAATACTACTGTGAGGACATTGGACTGAGAAATGCCCGTATCGGCTTCCGTCAGCAGGAGATGACGCACATCATGGAGAACATCATTTTCAATGAGCTGATGATCCGTGAATGCTCCGTTGACATTGGCATCGTCTATAGCAATGAGAAAAATGCCAAAGGAAAGGTCACTCCGGTTGCGCGGGAAATCGACTTCATTGCAACCTCCGGCGGCAAGAAGACCTACATTCAGTCTGCCTACGCATTGGGAACAGAGGAAAAGGCAATCACCGAGAATAAGCCCTTCGCGCTGACCGGCGATTCTTTCCCGAAGATTATCGTGCGTCATGACATTCGCAAGCGTTGGTATGATGACAATGGCATTCTCAATATCAGCGTCATCGACTTCCTGCTGGATGACACGCTTGTCTGAATCCTCTCAAAACAAAACTGCTCACCGTGATCAGCTCATGGTGGGCAGCTTTTTAGCCAGAGAAGAACTCGTCCGGTTCGTAGTCCTCATCGAGATCGTCAATCTCGTCCGCCCAACGGTCGAAGATTTCCTCGGCTTCATTCGCCGCCTCACGATAGAGGCTCAGCCGGTTCTTCTCAAAGGCGGCAAAGGCGGGAACGAACTTGGATGCCTGCGTCGGCTATGCTCGTACAAGCTGTTTTCAGCAGAGGAGATGGTCTGCACACACACGCTTTACAATGAGGTCTGGGCAGGCAGCCTTGACTTGTCTGTGACAGAACTGCCCGAAGCCATTTAATCAAATAACAGGATAGGAACCTCCTGCATACAACGTTCCACTTCTGCTTCATTTTCTACTGAAGGCATTGCTCCCTTACGAGATGCACAAAGCGCACCACACGCATGCGCAAACCTGAGCATTCTTTCTATGTCTGGTTGGGGAATTTGCTCGATCACTGGCATGTTCAAACGGGTTAATTGGTAGATAAACCCCCCTATAAAAGCATCTCCGGAACCAGTTGTATCAGCCACCTTTACATCATAGGTTGGCAAATGGCCTTCTCCACCTTTATAGCTGTAGAAGCAACCGCGGGGGCCTAAGGTAATCGTTACGAATTTTGCGCCGAAGCTACGTATTTTATGCGCAACAGCTTCGTAAGTCATATCCTTGCCGAAAAGAAATTCTGCTTCCTCAACCGATATTTTCACAATATCTGCTTTATGCATTGTGTCGAGCATTACAGTGCGCTCAAATTCCTTATCATTTGAAAATGCGATGTTCCAGTTTGGATCATAAACAAGCAATTTCCCACGTTCTTTTACCATTTCCACAATCTTTGCCGCGGCCAATCTGCAAGGTTCTTTGTATTGTGAAACGGTCGAAAGCAAAAACACTCGGCAGGCATCAATCAGTTGTTCGTCAATATCTTCGGGTGAATAGTAGGTTTCAGCAACTTCTCCTCGAGTAAAATCAAAGCTACGATTGTTGTTCTCGTCTAGAGTGATAAAAGCCATTTTTGTGGGCGCTTTCCTGGTAAATCGTAAGCCTTGAATGTTAACCCCGAATTTGGTCATCGCATCAGCTAAAAAGTGCCCGAATATATCATCACTGACCGTACCAAGAAATCCTGATTTGCCACCCAAACGGGAAACTGTTACTGCCACATTGGCCGGCGCCCCACCAGGATTGCGTTCATAAAGCAAATTCCCTTTTGGTGAAATTCCTGCGGGGGTAAAATCCACCATTAAATCGCCAAGGGTTAGCACATCTAGAATAGTTTTACTCATCATAGGTACATCCTGCCTGTAAAATTACGTTTGGAGCGTGCAGCCAGTAACCACCAGTGCGTATTACAGCTTTTACCTTCTTAATTTCTTCATCAAACTCAATGTGTGGGATATAGGATAGTTTTGCTTTTTCAGGCCAATGTTTCGCATATTCCTTATCGAGATCAGGTGACATTTCTTTAATTTCACATGCAAGAATGACCTCTTCAATTGCCATTTCATTTATAATTCCTTCGACAACTTGAACCATTGAAGGAATATTAGGCAAAAAGGCCAAGTCAACAGTTTCAATACCTAACGGTATATTGTAGCCTGCATCCACAATCGCAAAACGATCTCTATGGCCGATACGGGCAGTAAGAGAACGCAAATCAGCATTCAGTATTCCTTGTTTAATCATAACTAACTTCCTCTTTATTCTAAATTAGCGTGATTATATGCAATTTTCGCAGTACCACAGTTAGTTTTTTGCATCAATTCGCAGACCATTGCATCCCCGACTATAACGATTGACTGTTCAAACGGGTTACCAGACGGGCGAATTGAAAAATAATTTCCTTCTATCCATCCATCAGGACCAGCGGCCCCTTCTTGAATTGGCTTTGCAGTGTTTAATTGAACAGCAACTTTGGCAATTGATGCAATTGTTGAATTTCTATTTTTTGTAAATACCGCAACTTCTGCTCCAGCGGCTTTCGCTTTTTTACAGATTGCAATCATCCCAGCCGTTTCTCCTGAGCCCGAACCGACCAATAATAGATCCCCTTCACGGATACTTGGCGTGCAAACCTCACCGACAAGATATACCTTTAAACCGATTTGCATGAGGCGCATTGCCAAAAACTTCATTGCGAGCAGGGAACGTCCTGCAGCCCCAACAAAAATACGATTTGAATTGAGAATCAGTTCTTGCATTTGCTCGAGTTCGGTCTCTTCAACAGTTTCAACAATCTCCTGCAGTTCGTTTAGACTTGCAAGAGCGATAGCACGAGTTTTCACTGTATTGCCTCCTCGAGAATCATTTTTTTCATGGTTTTTGCCGTTTCGATAGGATCAACTGCTTTGCAGATTGCTCCACCCACTATAATTAGGTCTGGCTTGGCTGCAATAATGCGCGGTAGAGTTTGCAAATTGATTCCTCCAGCGACAGCTAACTTAAGTTCAGGTGCTCCTTGCCGTGCAAGCCGCATGCTTTCCAGCGGATCCGGCGCATCAGGAACGTCAAGACTTGTATGTACACAGATATAATCCGCACCAAGGGCCTGCGCAACTGCAGCTCGCTCAGGTATACGTTCAAGAGGTACTCCCATGGTATCCACCAACACCTCGCGCTCATATGCTCGTGCAGTTTTAATTGCCCCTGCAATGGTCTCGTTGTTAGCGCTTACAGAAACTGTAACAATGTCAGCACCGGCACGGAATGCAAGAGCGCTCATAAACTCTCCACCGTCCAGAATCTTGTAATCCGCCAAAATCTTTGCTTTAGGATATAGGTCTTTGAATTCTTGAATAACTGAAATGTCGTTATAATATGCGAATGGTGTGCCGATTTCAATAATATCGACATCTTCTTGAATTTTTTCTAATAAAACTTTAGCCGCTTCGCGGGTAATATCGTCAAGTGCTATTTGCAGTTTCATAGATTGTTTACTCCTCGAACATTTCTTCTTATAGCTCGTGAGGAAAATGAACTCGCCTCTTGTTCCATACACAAACTTTGTCGAGATTCCTTTTCCTCACAGGCAAATTATATTTTCTTATTTTATCCGCTTACATTTAGAAGCCGAGAATTGCACGAATATCCGCATCGTTAAGATTATCCTTTGTCACAACCACGATGTTAGTACCAATGTTTTCAGGCAAACTCTCGCCTTCAAGTGCCTTTACAGCACTCACAACACTCTGATATCCGATATCACTGGGATCCTGCGTAACAATAGCAGTTGTAGTGCCAGACTCGAGATAAACTACGTTAGTCTCAGTTGCATCAAACCCTACATGCACGATTTCTCCCACTCTACCGCGCTCCTCAATGATATTTGCAGCAGCAATGGTAGAAAAGTCATTGTTGGAGAAAATGCCCGCAAGATCAGGGATTGCAGTGATCCAGTCGTTGGAAATTGTCAAAGCCTTCTCCATATCGCCGTCGCAGTACTGGATGTCGACAATCTCCATATTGGGGAAGTTTTCTTGGATGTAATCTCTTGCGCCTTCGCAGCGAGCTACATTAGAAGGAACTGTTTCCTGTGAGCCGAGCAGGCAGACCTTGCCTTCACCGCCGAGAGCCTCGCCCAGAGCCTTTCCGCCAAGCCGGCCGGCCTCGTAGTTATCTGTAGCAATAAAGGTTAAACCGTCATAATTACAAGTAGTGTTGAACAGGATAATTTTAATTCCCTTTGCGGCTGCAGCCTCGAGAGTTGGCACCAAAGCCTCGGAGTCGCATACCGCGATGCAGATGGCATCAGCGCCCTTCGTAATGGCATCTTCCACCATTGCAATCTGCTGCTCATAAGAGGTCTCAGTAGCAGGACCATCAATTGTGTAGACAAGGCCGAATTCCTCGCAGGCTCTCTCTGCGCCTGCCATTACGCTTGCCCAAAATTCGCCGGAACCAGACATGGTGAATACTGCGACATTCCAAGGATCAGCGTTACCAGCATCGCTACTGGAGCCTGCTGCATTGGAGCTGCCCTGGGTGCCTGCGTTTTGTGCAGTGTCGCTCTGATTGCCGCACGCAATCATGCTAAAAACCAAGAGCAATGACAAGACAATGGCTAAGACTCTTTTCATAAAATACCTCCAAAAAATATTTAATATCGCAGGGTATATTCCCACAATATTCACTGGTATTAGACACCCATACGCTTTCTCTGGCGCACGATGTCAATATAGACTGATAGTACCAACGTTGCACCCGTAGCTACCTGTTGCCATTGAGTTGATACACCAATAAGGTTGAGTCCGTTATTAAGAACGCCGATAATAACTGCGCCTAGTAATGTGCCAAAAATTTTTCCGTGTCCACCTGACATTGATACACCGCCAATAACCGATGCAGCTACCGCATATGCTTCGTGTCCTACTGCAATGCTCGGTTGACCAGAATTAACACGTGCTGTTGTTAAAACTCCTGCAATCGAAGCCATCGCAGCACTAAACATGAAAGCAAAGATTCGAACTTTGTGTACCGAAATACCAGATAAGCGGGCAGCTTCTGCGTTACTACCAATTGCATAAATATGTCTTCCTATTACAGTTTTTCGTAAAATGAAAGTAGCAATAAGCGCAACAAATAGCATTATATAAACAGGATACTGAATTCCAAGGAACCGTCCTTGCGCCAGCTGCTTAAATTCCGGGCGATTGCTGAAATAAACAGCTCTAGAATCTGTAAAAACGAGCGCTAAACCACGAATGGCCATTTGTGTTCCAATTGTTGCAACAAAGGAAGGCAATGACAGCTTGGTAATAAGTAATCCATTGACCAGACCAAGAAGGATACCAAAACTCACACCACCCAAGCAGCAAATGATCATCGGATAACCTTTCGAGAGCAAAGTTGCCACAATTACACTGCTCATAGCAAGTGTCGGTGCAATGGAGAGATCTATTTCACCTGAAATAATGACATAGGTCATACCAAAGCCTAAAAGTGCAGTTGTAATGATTTGCGTCAAAACATTAGCCAGATTATCACTAGATAAAAAATACGGAGACATAACCGAAAACAAAACAATAAGTATCAGTAGAGCAATTAGGCAAGAAATGGTCTGACTGGTATCTTTGCTTACAATTAGCCTCTTTTTGGGATTGCTGTCAGCATTTTTCACTTGGATCTTCATTACACCTTGTCCTCACATTCTTCATAGTTTTTTGTTTGGGATGCGAGTATCATAATTTGTTCTTGTGTTGCATCCGCGGCATCGATTTCACCTGATACCCGTCCCTCACTTACAACGAGGATTCGGTCGCTTAACCCCATTACCTCGTTCATTTCAGAGGAAATAACAATAACTGCCGCTCCTCGCTCTGCAATCTTGTTAATAAGTGCGAAAACTTCGTATTTTGCGCCCACGTCAATACCACGAGTGGGTTCATCAAAAATTACAACATCAAAATTCCTACAAAGCCACCGGCCGATCAAAACTTTTTGTTGGTTACCTCCACTGAGATATTGCAGAATTTGCTCATTGTTTGGAGTTTTAATTCGTAGCTGATCTACTTTTTCATCAACAACTTTTTTGATAATTCTGTCGTTGACTATGCCCTGTTTTGCCCAATCAGAAAAGGTGGCGGCAACCATGTTAAATGTCACACTCTGATCGAGAAACAATCCAGTATCTTTGCGGTCCTCTGGGAGATAGGTAATTCCATGGCGAATTGCATCAATCGGCGCTTTAATGGAACATTTTTCTCCCTTGAGCCAAACCTCACCACTTGTTGCTCTATCCGCGCCAATAATTGCACGTGCAATTTCAGTGCGTCCTGCTCCTACCAATCCTGCAATACCAAGTACTTCTCCGCTGCGTACCGAAAAAGAAACATTGTCAAAAATCTTCTTTTCATTAACTACACGAGTTAGGTTTTTAACTTCGAATATTACATCTCCAATGGTACTGTTCCGCTTCGGAAACTCTTCATTCATCTCGCGCCCAACCATATCACGTATTAGCTGGGGAATGTTGTATTCTTTGCTCCAAGGTTGTGTGGTTATGTATTTGCCGTCTCGTAATACAGTAACCCGATCAACAATATCATCGAATTCTTCCAGGCGATGAGAAATATAGATAATGCCAACTCCTTCATCGCGAAGTTTCCGGATAATATTGAAGAGTGTTTCAGTTTCAGAGAGTGAAAGCGACGATGTTGGTTCATCGAGGACAAGCACATCAGAATGCACGCTAAGTGCTTTCGCAATTTCAACCATCTGTCGAGAAGCAATGCTTAAATCTTTTACTTCGGTCTGTGCATTAATGGATAATCCCATGCTGTCCAACAAAGCCTGTGCTTTTTCGTTCATTTCTTTGTCGTCAATTATTCCACGAACCTTGCGTGGTTCACGACTTATATAGATATTATTTGCAACAGAAAGATCGGGCAAAAGATTGAGTTCCTGATGTATAATACTGATTCCCATTTCCTGTGCGTGTTTGGGGTTTTCAGGAAGGAACAAATTACCTTTATAGTAAATTTCACCTTCATCTTGCTTGTAAATGCCGGTTAAAACTTTCATAAAAGTGGATTTTCCAGCACCATTTTCTCCGGCAATAGCGTGCACTTCTCCCCTTTTTAGTTCGAAATGTACCGAGTCAAGAGCTTTGACACCCGGAAAATTTTTGGAGATTTTCTCCATTCTTAATAAGTTGTCCATATCTTTCAACATCACCCCATCCAATAATTTCGAAATATCTCAGACAATCTATAAAACTCAAAGGACCAAAAAGTTTAATATCAAACAATGCCAAGAAATTTTACTGTTTCTGTTTCACCAAACACTAGTAAGACTCGCCCTCCTTCTTTACAACGGGTGCATCAACGCGATGGATACACATTTGTTAACTTTGACTATAAACTACCAGATTTATTAATGGTTTGTCGTTAGAATGTATTAGGAATAGGTGGACATTTTTAAGATCCCAACTATTTTGTTCGTCAAAACAAATATAGGCCAATGATTTTTTCGACTGCTTCCCTATTCATAAGCTTTCCCTTATGGAACATCCTGCCTCATGAGTGTTCTTCCAATTCTTTTGTAAACACATTCAAAATAGCATTAGAACACAGTATACAAAAAAACTTGCAAAAGGAATATGTTTTTGTTATAGTCGTATTAAACTCTTGAAGCATGTAAATTAATGTTAATTTTTGGCGTGTTTATTTGTAATTTTAAGAGGGATTATTAATTATGAACGAAGAATTCAATGTAGTAATTGCAGAGGATGAAAAACGTATTTGCAGCTTGATCAAAGCTCTTATTGATTGGGATGGATTACATTTACGTTTAGTAGGTGAAGCACACGATGGTGTTCAAGCTCTTACGTTATTACAACAGGAAAAAGTAGATATCTTGATTACGGACATCCGAATGCCAGGTGTCAACGGATTAGACCTTACAAAATGGGTTAATGATCATTGTAATCAATGCTCTGTTACAATCATTAGCGGCTATAAACAATTTGACTATGCATACGACGCATTACGTATGGATGTTGTCGATTTTCTCCTCAAGCCTATTAAAAAAACTGAGATAAATAATGCAATTTCAAAGATTGTTCAAAAGCGCTCAGTCTCCTCTCCTAATACATCAACAATTCAATTGGAAGTTCAACAGTTTCGTACTTCTTTACGTCGGCAGTGCATTCATTCCTTTTTATATAATTCTAGCTTACGCGATGTGCCGCTTGAAACATTTAACAAAACTACTGGAATGGAATTCCAGAATGGTGATTTCGTAGCAATTATACTTCAATTATACGAGCCTAATTCATCGCTTGACGGACATTTTTCTCGTTATTCTACAAGTGCAGTTCAAAGCCAACCTGCGTTTCCAGTTGGCATCGGAGATAAATTACGTGATTTGCTTGTTGCAGGTTTGATTTCAAAAGTGATAGATATTGAAGCTGAGTTCATCGATGACACCCTTTACTGTATTGTCAATCTTGACCCTAATTCGAGGGAATCTTTTATCCGTTCATTGAAGCGCATAAAGGATATTTTAAAAGAACATATTGATGTTTTTCGATATCGTTTTCTTCTTACAGTTAGTAATTTTCATTCCAATTATACTGCCTTTCCGACAGCTTTTCAGGAAGCCCGTATGCTTATACCTTGCAAATGTGCGCTTTCTGGTGAAGGCCCCTTTTTGTGGAATGACTTTCCTCTCCCACCACTTACTTTACCAAAACTCTCATTAAAATCCGAATGCAGAAGAGCAGCTGAAACAAGAGAGACAAAACAAATTTTTTATGTGATTCATGATTTAATTGAAACGCACAGCACTTTGTTTTTAACAGATCCTAGACTAATAAACAGTTTTTTACGTCAGCTCTTTGATGCCATTTGGGTTATTGCATCCAACCACACATGGTTAACTCCGGATGCGTTGTTAATAATGCAGAAATACTTAGTTTCCTGTTCTTCTAGTTTGCATGATCTAGAGAAAAACTGTTGTCAGCTTATAGATTCCATTTTAGTTCGTTTGCAAAAAGAAGTAGACTCAACCAATTCCATGCCGGTTCGAACAGTTAAACAACTTATTAGCAAAAACTTTGCGAATACAATTTCACTTGATGATCTTGCGAAAGAAGTTAATCTGAGTCCTCCTTATTTAAGTGAACTCTTTAAAAATGAAACCGGGGAAACTATCAGTAACTATATTCAGCGAACACGAATTGAAATGGCACAACACCTACTTTTAACAACAATGATGAACGTAACTGAAGTGGCTGATGCTGTCGGATACGCTGACGCAAAATATTTCAGTCGGGTTTTTCGTAAGCACTTAGGTATTCGTCCCTCCGATTTCCGTTATCTTAATAAATGGGGGTAATTTTCATTGAAATTACGTGCTGTCTTTCGTTTTATACGTGAAACCAATAATTCTTTGTTAATTATTTTACCTGGTCTTCTCTTTTCTTTAGGTTTAGCTCAGTTTGCTATGATTCTTTTTGTGTTCTTTCAATCACCCAAAGCGAATTTGCTTTTACTGGCAATAGTGGTTTTAAATTTATTGATATTTAGCCTCTTTATCGTATTTATAATCCATATAACCACTGCATTTATCCAACCACTTTATGAAATATGGCATTATTCAATATCTCCCGATTCAAAAAAAAGACTTAGTGACAATCCTTTTCTGCAGCGGGTGGAAGAACAAGTTGTGGCGCAGACCGATGAGATTATCAAAAGTCAGTTTGGAAATATTACAAATTTGAAAGCGCTACAAAGTCAGATTAACCCACACTTTCTTTATAATACTCTTGACTCCCTACGTGGCGAATTATATATGTGCGATATGCCTAATTTGGCACAAATGGTTGAGACATTGTCTGAATTATTTCGTTATAGTATCAGCCAGAAGGAGCCACTCATCTCGCTTGAAGCAGAGATTGACAATACCGAAAAATATATACGAATAATGCAATTTCGTTTTCCTAACAAATTTGTTTTATATAAGCGGTTTGATGATGAGACAGATGAAATTTTGGGAATGCAAGTTCCAAAAATGATTTTACAACCGATAGTAGAAAACTCGATTAATCATGGCTTAGAGGCAAAAATCGGACCGGGTAGGATTTTTATTGATATTACCCATACAGAAAGAACTGTGTGTATTCGGGTTGACGACGACGGCGTAGGGATTCCTGCAGATAAACTTGATAGTATCAATACTCAGCTTAGTAAAAATGAAAGTAATTGCGCCGCCGACTCTGTTCGTGGGATGGGCCTTGCGTTGTTTAATATCAATTCACGTATTCGGCTGCTATATGGCGAAGATTATGGAGTAAGCGTCGCAAGTAGTGTTGGAAAAGGCACTCAGGTTCAAATTATGTTGCCTTTAAGCAAGGAGTAATTCTATGGAGGAACTCTTTCGTTTTATCAATGTAAGTTGTGAAACGTCGCGATTTTACCTGCGAAACTTCAGTTTTATGTTTGGTCGCGGGGAACTTATTGCAATTTCCAGTGACACAACATCAGCTAAAGATGCACTTGTTCTTTTGTTAACTCGGCAAATCGAACCAACAAGCGGAAAAATAAGCTGGAATGCAAAAGGGGGAGCTCATTCTCTTATTTCCTATGAAGATCACCTGCTATATAAACATTTGAGTATTGCAGAAAACCTATCGTTAACATATCCTTCGTCTAATCGGTTTTTTTTCTCTCAGAAAAGGAACTCACTAAATGCGCGTTTGATCCTCGAAAAATACGGCATATTCTGGGATGTTAATAAACCGGTGTACAGTTTAACAAAATTACAACAATATATTCTACGTATTGTGAAGGCAGTTTATCTTGGCGCGGAATACCTTATTCTATCTGATGTTGTACGGTTACATTATGATGCCGATTTTAGCCTACTTCGCGATCTTGTGCGAACCCTTCTGGAACATCAGATTTCAATTTTGTTGACCGATAGCTATCAAAATCCCCTTTTTATATGTTCTGATGCTTGTCGTATTCTTCGATTTGAAGGGGGTATGTTTGTTAGACTGCTTAATGGGCAGGAGGATCAGTACATATACGACAGTTATCGTTCATATGATTCAAGCGCATATGCTAGTGTTTATCCTCAAAAAAATGTACCCCTCTCGATTGACTTTTCATCAATAACTATTAGCGATATTCACACGAATCATATTCATTCTCTCTCCATGAACTTACAGCCAGGGGAAATTACATATTTAGTTGGGAAAGGCTTATATGAATACGATTTTCTGAATGCGATTTTCGGAGAAGTCCCTCGTTGCCGGATAAATTTAGGTAATAAAGATTTCATTAATGCAAAAATAAACGCTTTATTCTATACCGGAATTGGTTATTTTCCGCAGGATGTCAGCAGACTGATATTTCCAGATCTAAATTACATTGAAAACACCACAATTTTTTCGCTTCGTAAAATTTCTCATTTGGGAATTGTTATCCGTTCAGTATTTCAAAACTATTTGCTGACTAAAACGCCATTTTCATACAAAGAAGATCCTAAGCATTCATTTCATAAAATAAACCACGAAAATAGAGTCGTTGCAATGGCCAACCGATATGCCTTGTATAATTGGCGACTATTAATTATTCATCTCCCTAATATCAATCCGACAGGTGTTGAAGCGAAGATATTCCAAACACTAATCAACGAACTTGCAAACCGCGGAACAAGTGTGTTGGTTGTCGTAGCTGCTTCGTCTGAAATTCTGACAAGAGCTGATAATCTCTTTGAATTCGATCAGGAAGGAAACTGTTATCAGAAGCTAGATCATCAAAATCATCGCTAACAAAAATAAGGGAAGCACCTTCTGCAAAAAGCCACCGACGACGCGATCGCGCTTTTTGGCGACCGCGAAGCCAGCGGCGTTGTGCTGCTCAAGGGCTATGATGCGTACTATGACGGCTACGAGGAAACTGGCAAGGCTGTTCCCGGTTACCGCGATTTGATCGACGAGCTATCAGGCGAGTTTCCGCTCGGCCAGCCAATCATTGGCGAGCAGAAGCAAAAGGATTTCATCAAGCTCTACGGCAATATCCTGCGGCTCAAAAATATCTTAAGCGCATTTGACCAGTTTGCAGGCAATGAAATCCTGCCGGAGCGGGATTTTCAGGATTACCAGAGCGTCTATCTCGACCTTTATCAGGCATACCGTCCGAAAACGGATGGCGACAAAGAGAATATAAACGACGATATTACCTTCGAGATCGAGCTCATCCGGCAGGTGGAGATCAACATCGACTACATTTTGATGCTTGTCATGAAGCACCATGAATCGAACTGCAAGGACAAAAGCATCCTGGGAACCATCGGCCGGGCGATTGACTCCAGCATCCAGCTGCGCAGCAAAAAGGACCTGATCCACGGCTTTATTAGTACGGTCAACGCTGCAACGGATGTTGACCGCGACTGGCAGAGTTATGTGCAGCAGCAAAAACAGCAGGAGCTGGAGCAAATCATCGCGGAAGAAAAGCTGAAGCCTGCAGAAGCGCAGCGCTTTGTTGCCAATGCGTTCCGCGACGGTGCGTTCAAAACGACCGGCACAGATATTGACCAGATCCTGCCGCCCGTCTCCCGCTTTGGCGGCGGCAACCGCACGGAAAAGAAGAAAACGATCATCCAGCGGCTCGCGCAGTTTTTTGAAAAATACTTCGGAATTTAGTGCTTTCACGCCGACTTGCATTCCAGTACACTTTGGGGTATACTGCAAATAGAAAGACCAAAAGGGGAGGTGTCAATATGTGCACGCGCAATCAAGCGTTTGAAATTTTGAAGATCGTCTATCACGCCTGTGATCCAATTCTAGGGCACAGCATCCACGATGCAATTTTGTACGGATCCTATGCCCGCGGCGATTTTACCGCGGAGTCGGATATTGACATTCTCCTGACCGCAGATTTGACGCAGGACCAGATCGCGTCGCAGCGGCGTGCGGTTTCCGGAGTAGCAAGCGCACTCAGCCTTGACTGCGATGTGACGGTTTCTGTCCACGTTGTGCCGCTGGCACAGTTCCGGCGGTATGCAGATTTCCTGCCGTTTTATCAGAACGTGTTGAAGGAGGGGATTCGCTATGCTGGACGTGGGGTGATTTTCACCTGACCCAAACCGTGACCCAGACTGGGCAAAAACGCGATGGACGCAATAGAAAAATTCCCGTAAATACAGAATTTTTTCATCTAAAATATGTGCATATTATAATTAAAATACAGAAAAATACGAACGGATGGCTCTTGACGTGCATGGGGTCACAGGTTCGAGTCCTGTACTATCCACCATAAAGCTGAACCCAAAAAGATATCAGCGCGAAAAGCCCAGAAGTTTCAACTGTTTCACCCCATAGGTACACAATGTGTCATGGGGGTACAGCTGGTACG
>OMEC01000123.1_pt1 | contig 44193 bp, 51 predicted proteins | sample 1673401 | NCBI WGS metagenome assembly OMEC01 (sample SAMEA103958110, study PRJEB25191) | human gut metagenome | reverse complement strand
ACACACATGTAAAAAAAACAGAATAGATAAAACATATCGAAAAGATAAACATCATAGAAAAAATCTATAAGAAGAAAACAAAAAGCAAAAAGGTTATATATGAAAATGTGCGGCTTTCTCACACGCCAAACATTTTTTGTGTATGCTTGTTTAATGCAGCCTATTTTTGCACATTATAGGGTAAACCAATGTTTCCAAAACACGAAACGAGTGTTTTAGACGTGTTTTAGGGATGAATGCAATGTTTTAATATAAAATACTATGTTTATATCATTTTATTATAGATCTTTTAAAATTGAGCCTAAAAATACGCTTATTCCGGTGTTTTGCCTCTGTTTTACCGTGGCAAATGGCGTGGGGGGGTGTACCCCCCTATTTGACCCTAGCCGCCCCATCCCGCTTGCTAAAAAAAAATTTTTTTGAATTTTTTTTAGCCCATACTATTTGATTTATTATTTTAATGTTTTATCTTTGCTGCCTAACTTAAAAATGGAGGTAAAAATGAAATTTGAAGAAGCTAAGGAATTTACTTGTTCTTGTGTTTACAAGCTTACTTATCCTGATGGTAAGTGTTATGTTGGTCAGACAAAGAATTTATGCAATCGTGTTAAGTTGTATGAATCCCAACTTTTTGGTAGTTTTGGAGATGATTCAAAGAATATGATTGCTTTGCGTGAATTTGGAATTGATAATGTTGATATTTCGATTCTTCGTGAGCTTAATATTGATGATAAGTCTGACTTATTGCTTTGTCTTTCTATTTTGGAGATAAAATATATCCGTCAGTTGAACACTTTATTTCCTAATGGCTATAATTCCGGTATTGGTGGTGAGATATTGGGTATTCCTACTGATTTAATCTCTACTGATTCTAATGATATTAGTTGGAACAAGCCTGTTTTGGTTTATGATATAGATGGTAATTTTGTTTCCGAATATCCATCTATTGCAAAATGTGCTTATTTTTTAGGCGTTGATAGTGATACTGTGTCTTGTAAATTGGATAAGCGTGGTTCTCTTCTTTTGAATAAGTATTTTATTCGTTCGAAGCGTTATGGTGCGATACCTGAAAAGATTGTCGGTTTTAAGCCTAAGGTTGTCACTAAAGTAAAAGAGGTTGTTGAAGAACGTATTGTGGTAAAGGAGCGTCCGGTTTATGTAACCCAGCCTACTTTGAAATATAATTTGTCGGGTGAATTTTGCGGTGAGTATGAGACTCGCATAGATGCTGCTTTATCTATTGGTCGGAAGAACATTTCTTATGGTATTCCTATTCGTGGGTATATTTTCTTCAAGCATGATGGCGGTGATATTCGGCAGAATATTGGTGTAATAGAAGTGAGGTCAAAGAGATTGCCTAAATATTCTGACGCCTTGAATCGTGATTTGGATCTGCCTGATCCTGTAGTTGGTAAATCATCTTGGCGTAATTTAATTAATGATTTCAAGATAGAGCAATATACGATTTATGGAGAATTAGTAGGTACTTATAACAGTATAAAAGAAGCTAGTCAAAAGACAGGTATAGCTTATAGTGGCATTTGGGCTTGTGTTTTTGGAAGAACCCGAAAGAGCTCAGGCTATATTTGGAAGAAGGTTGATGAATAATTCTCCTAATAGTTTTGTGTTTGTTCAGGTTGGGGATTTTATATTTTAGGGGTGTCATAAAGTAGCATTTAATAGCCATAATTGATTTTTGTCTATTTTCTGCTATTTTTTGTTGTGTCTATTGGCTTAATTCATTATATTTGTGCTTAGCTATAAAACTAAGATTTTATAATTTGTACTTTCTCCCCTGTCTGTGAAGATGGGGGTTTCTTTTTTAGTTTAACTATTAATATATTTTTCCTATTTTAGCCTTTAAGACGATAAGTTCTTCATTTTTGGTATGAAAATCGCTATTTATATCACTTATTAAACCTTATTTGGTGTTTATTTAATTAAAGTCGGTATTATATTTTGTATATTTCTTGTTTTTTGCTTGAAATGGGTGTATATTTGTGCCATGTTTAACTAAAAAAGATAGAAATTATGTTTGAAAAGAAGAAAGAAGAGAAGAGTTTGGCTTGGTATGAGAATGAACTTAAAAAAAAGTTGTATGAAGTGAAGGTTATTCGTGATGAGTATGAGACTCGTTTTACTGAATTGCATTATCCGATGTTTAAGGAGAAGCTGGGTAAGTATTTTAAGGCGGTAAGCCATAGAAATGGTTGTTCGTACAATATTTACTATGTATTGTTAGATGTTCAGCCGGAAGATGTGTATATTGGTTTTAATGATAAGCCATTAGCATATTGTAGAGCATCTTCTATTAGCCGTGATGCTGATGGTGATATTAAGATAAACTTGTCAGGGAATAATTATGTCCATAGTTTGGGTGAGGAAATAAGCGAGAGGGAGTATAAAGATGCTGTTTCTAGTATTTTGTTTGATGCTGTCAGTGTTTTACCTAGTTTGAAGATATAAGATGAAAGAATTGGATAATGTAATAAAGGGTCGTGGTGAGACTAAGGGTTTTACTTTTACTTTGGTGAACAAGTCTCCTTATGCTTATATGTACAGAAGCGTTGACGACTGTGGCGGTAATGTTGTTTATGAGGTTTTCCGTCGTGTTGAGAACAAGATGTTTGATTGTGTGAGTTATCCCAGTAGCAACGGGTTTGGCGATTCGCTGTACATGGGTAAAACGTATAGGTCTGCCGACCTTGCTGTTCGTTGGTTTAACCATTTGACAGAGATGGGGCAAAAAAAACAAGGAATTTCTTTGTAGTATTGAAAATGTTCTCTATATTTGCAGTACTGGTACAGTAGAATTTACTTATAAGTGTTTGACAAAAAATGTAGGGGTGATAGTGATATTACCCCTATATATTATCTCTAATTTTTTATTCATTTAAAGGTGTTTGATTACTTTTTTCTTTCAGTTGAACATGGGGACGGGGATGGCTTAGTGAAGCTGTCCCTTGTTTTTTATATATGCTAAACGTTAATGTAGTGTTAAAGCCTTAATTACATTTGGCGATTGGCAATCGCCAACTTATATTTGCAGAACATTAATTTAAAACCAAAAAATATGGAACGTATTAAAGTAAGTTGTTATGTTGATGCTTCTAATTTGAGAAGCATTTTGAATTTACCGGAATTGAAAGATAATGGTGTGTCCGGTTCTGATTTGGATGGTGTTTCGGAGATTATACTTGACCCTCCAACTCTTCCTCTTGAAGATGATAATCAGAGAACCCAGTTCGTAAACAGTATTTTCGGTGCTGCTATCATGACTATAATTCAATGGAAAAGTCAGCAAAAGGGAAATACTATGAACGTTGAACCTAAAAAAGAGGGAGGACAGGACGATGAAAGTAGATAATAGTATTCGTGTACCGTTTAATGTTGATGTCTTGAAAAAGATTAGGCAATCGCAGCAAAAGAAAATGGCATACTTATAACATCAATAACAAACTGCCTTAAAGGACGGTCTAAGTCTGCCGGAGGTTTTTATTGGAAACTAAAATAAATGTGATATGAGTAAGAAAATAATGTTCAATGATAAATTTGGCTTAACTCAAGCCGTATTAGATGGTCGGAAGACTATGACGAGAAGGATAATAAAATTGGATAAACTTGGTGAGTATAATTTTGATAATGCCTTAAAACAGGAATGGGGGAGGAAATCAATAGAAGCCTATATAAATAATTATGCAAGATATAAGGTCGGAGAAGTTATTGCCATTGCGCAAAGTTATGAAACGGTATTTCATTCAGGGAATTGTCCTAATGATTTCTTCGTAGATTCATCAACGATTAACAAGAAGTATTGTGGAGCAGGATTTAAAAATAAAATGTTTGTGAAAGCCGACCTAATGCCCCACCATATCGAAATTACCGGGATCAAGGTTGAACGCCTACAGGAAATATCCGATGAAGATTGCTTGAAAGAGGGGATTATTCATGCGTATACTGATAATGATGGAATAAAGAGATATCATACCCCTCATACAAAAAGAGGATATTTATCAACAGATGTAGCTCAACAAGCTTTTTCGTTCTTGATAGATAAAGTTTCCGGCAAAGGCACATGGGAAAGTAATCCTTATGTATTTGTATATGAATTTAAACTAATAGATTAATGAGTAAATTTAAAGATTTAGTAGTCGAAGATTCAATCATACTTTCTGTTAGCGACCCTATTACAATGAACAAAGCTGATAATATTAGTTCTCATGTAAATGTAGGGGTAAATATGAAAGTCTTTTATTATCCTGACTCCTATCCATGTATTGATAAAAAACTAAAGGAGATACTTGATTGTATTGAAGACAATCAAGTGTATGATAACTTAGTAACCATCCGTCATTATGCAGAGATGAACAATCTTGCTAAGGAAACGGTTAGACAGCGAATAAAGAAAGGTCTTATACCTTATGTGTTGATTGATGGTGTTTATTTTGTAAAAATGGAATGATATGAAACCGGAAAATTTAAAGAAGTTGGAAGAAACCATTAATAAAATGGACGAAATGTATGAAAACCAGCTAAAGCCTTATATCTCAATATCACAGCAGGTAGGAGAGGCAGCAAGCTTCTTGGTAGACAGGATGAATGAATTAATAGCAATTTACAATGATGAGGGAGGACCAGTGTAGTATTATGTGCGATGGTATGAATTGTAAAATCAGAGATACTTGTAAAAAATATCAAGAATATCTTGATTACTATATCTTTGACCCTTTAAATGGGGAGGATTATCTTTATTACGGTTTTTTAGAACCTGCATATAATGGAACTTTTTGTGATAATTATGTAAAAGCGAACAAATGAAAGCAGAATTATATGATAAAATTAGAACGGCTGAAAAAATAGTGGACCAGACAGATCAAGCCGTTCGTGCATTGAAGGATTTGAAGAACTTTTTACAACTTCGTCGTCAAGAATGTCCCGAAGTCATAAAATGCCTGAATACTATGGTGGATTTTAGAATAAAAAAAAGAGATGAATATTATAATAATTTATTATTGCTAAACGATGAGGATTAAGTTTAATAAGAAGGATTTTTTAAACGCAATAAAGACAGGTGGTAGTTTCTCTTCCAAAAGAACTCCATTGCCAATTTTGCAATCTGTTAAAGTTCAAATAGTCGATAATACGTGTTGGTTGTTATCTTACAATGACAAGAATGCGATAAAGACCCATTTCAAGTTGGAAGAGTCTTATAAGAATATCGAGTTTTGCATAGACAAGGACGATATTGAGAACTATGTTTCTCTTCTGATGGAGGATTACTTTGATATAGATGTAGATAATGAGAAACTGAATGCTATTGTCTCCACACCAAACAGTACGATGAATTTTCCTTTGCATGATGTAAGGGTATATCCTACATTGGCACAGGAGGTTAATTGCGATACATTTACATTGGATGCTAATTTGCTTGGCTATTGGATTCAAAAAGGTATGCCATTATTGGAATATGATGAATTTCAGCCTAATAACCAGCATCTTCATTTGTTTATAAAAGACAATAAGGTTGATGCCTTTGCTTTTAATTTTGATAAAATGTACCATGATAGCGCATATATTAACTACGAGGGAGAACTGAAAGTATCTATAGACATGTCGGCTTTTGCGGCTCTGCGTAAGGCATTAGTAAACGAACAAAAGGTCACTATAAAAAATGGAGAAAAGAATATCATTGTGATAGGGGAAAATTCAATGTTGCTTATCCGCAAATATGACTTCAAACCATTAGACTTTTATATGTTGCTCAAATATCAGCCATTGTTTGAAGTGGAAATAGACAAAAAAATATTTCATTCCATTGTATCAAGAGCAATATATGTACAAAATAATACCAAGACAGGGACAATGACTCTTAATTTTGATGAAACAGGGATTACATTTGTGTCGGATAATATGGAGTTAAATAAAAAATTAGAGGAAAGATTTGAAGTTGTAGGAGGAAAAGAATTTAAGCAGACGTTTATCCTGCAAAAGTTATTGCTAGTCCTAAACTCTATATCTTCTGACAAAGTAGTCCTTCGCCCATGCGGACAGAATGCGCTATTTGAGATAGGAAATACTGAATATACAACCGAAGGAGGATATGTGTCTCCTTGCAGGGATTAATTTTTAGTTGTTATCCGATGTAATATAGGAGATTATTTGTATATTTGCAAAGTGGGATAGGTTTGGATAGCTACCATTCCGATAAGGGTTGTCTTGGTTGCCCTTCCCTCTTTTTTATTAACCAAGAATTATGTATAATTTAAAAACCAAGAATTTATGAAAAATAATAATTTTATCACTATCCAAGGTTGGATGGTAAATGATTTGAAACTCTCCGGTAATGAATTAATTTGCTATGCTTTGATATATGGATTTACCCAAGATGAAGAAAGTGAGTTCAGAGGTTCATTGCAATATATATCAGATTGGCTAGGTATATCTAAACAAAATGTAAGGTTAATAATAAAACGATTAGTAGAAAAAGGATTAATTATCAAGCGAGATGAATTTATTAATAACGTAAAGTTTTGCAGATATACGGTATGCATGAAACAGCCACAGGGTATGAATGTTTCATGTATGGGGGGTGGGAATGAAACAGCCACTGATAATAATAGTAATAATAATAAAGATAATAAAGAAGATACTAACGTATCTAAGAAAGTGAGTTTTTCTCCAACGGAAGAAGAAAAAAATATGTTTGAAGAATTTCGTAAAAAATATCCCGGAAATAAAAGAGGACTGAAAACGGAATTGGGTTTATTAGTAAAGAAACATAAGGATTGGCGTGATATTATACCATTACTCAATAAAGCAATAGATGTAGAGAATAGAAAAAGAAAAGAAGCTAAAGATTCTGATTCCTTTTATCCTAATCCAAAAAATCTTCAAACATATATAAACAATCGAGCATGGGAGGCATTTGCTGATGAACCATATTATGATGAGAATGAATATCATCCCAGTACTAACGGTTCGGATGTTCGTTGGAATGAACCGTCACAATGCTATATCTGTTTTTATCCGTGGGCTTTTGATAATCTTTGTGACGGATATACAAAAGATACACGTCCTGATAATGCAACAGTATATTGTCAAGGAAGGAAATATGTATGGAGTAAGAAACAGCAAAAATGGGAACATGACTGATGAAGCAGGAACAGATAGATGAACTTCGTTTATGGCATCATACTTTCAAAGAAGTTGGTGAGCTTTTTGAGATAAGAATATTAGGAGATAAGACATATAGTGGTTATTTTGATGATATAGAAATTGCAATAAATGCATTAACATCAAATACTTTTTATGATACTCAAAATATTTATTATACTGTTAATCCCATATTATCAGCTTGCAAAAGTCGTAAACAGTACAACAACTTTATTCAAGTGAGGGGAGATGCTACTTCCAAGAATGATATAGAGCGTAGAAGATGGATTCCCATTGACGTTGATGCTGAAAGACCGTCAGGAGTATCGTCTACTGACGAGGAGAAAAGAAAAGCTCATTTGAAAGCAGTAGAGGTGTATAATTTCTTAGGTAAAGAAGGCATTTCAGACATTTATGTTTGTGATTCCAGTTCCGGCTACCATTTGCTTATACCATTCGATGTTGAGAATACAAAAGATTCAGAAGATATTATAAAACAGTTTTTGGAAACTCTTTCTAGGATATTTACAGATGATAGCGTAAAGATAGACAAAGTTCTATTTGATGCAAATCGTATTCTTAGATTAGAGGGTACGTATGGGCGTAAAGGATTAAATACACAAGAGCGTCCACATCGTATGTGTAAAATCTTAAAGAAGCCGGAGGTGCGAAACGCAGTTTCTTTGCAAAGAATACAAGGTATTATATCAAAGTATTCAGTTAAAGCCGAAAGAGATGAACGTTTTGTTAACAATAGATTTCAGAATGGAGCTAAATTTTCATTGAAAGACTTTATAGACAAATACGGTGTTAAAGTATCAAAAACTATACAAAATAATGATGGCGTAAAGTACGTTCTTGAACAATGCCCTTTTGATTCATCACATAAAGCACCTGATTCAGCATTATTTGAGCTTCCAAACGGAGCAATAGGTTTTAAATGTTTTCACGATTCTTGTAGTCATAGGACGTGGCAAGATGTGAGAGAACTGTTTGAACCGGATGCATATAATGTAGCAGCACCATTGCCTGAAAACAGGATTACATATCAAAGACCGCAATATGCTCCTAGAAAGGAACAAAAGGTTAAGGAGGAAACTCCTGAATTAGGTAAGAAATGGTTTAGAATGAAAGATATACCCAAAATAGATCTGAATAATATAGTCAGTCTAAAAACTGGATTTCATTCTTTAGATAGGGCTGTTGTAGGGCTTAATTTGGGAGAAGTTTCCTTGCTTTCAGGGAGCAATTCAAGCGGAAAGTCGTCATGGCTAAATACCCTGATATTGAATATTGTTAATAATGGACATAAAGTTGCCTTATGGAGTGGAGAACTTGTTCCGGGTGTATTAAAGACATGGCTTGAAATGGCTGCAGCTGGAAGAGATCATTTGTTAGAGTCGAGAAAAAATGCAGGGAAGTATTATATAAATCCTTCCGTCATAGACAGGATAGATAATTGGCTCGATGATAAGTTTTTCCTTTATAACAATGAATATGGCAGCAAATGGGCACAGCTATTTAACGACATGAAGGAGATGGTTGATAATGGAGTTGAATTGCTTATTTTGGATAATCTTTTCACTCTTGATATTGATTTGTTCGATGGAGATAGAAATAACAAGCAGAAAGAGCTTATATTGCAGATATGCGAGTTTTCTAAAAAGAACAATATACATCTGATATTAGTCTGCCATCCGAGAAAGCAAGTTGATTTTTTAAGAAAAGATTCCATTAGTGGTACGGCTGATTTGACCAATGCGGCATCCAATGTATTTATTATCCATCGTATCAATAAAGATTTTGAAAAAAGGGGAGGAGAATTTTTCGGAAAGGATATGATAGCAGGTCTGATGGGATATGGCAACGTAATAGAGGTAGCAAAAAATAGAATGTATGGCATTGTTGACTATATGTGTGGAATGTATTATGATATTCCCAGCAGACGTTTCATGAACGAAGAAAATGAGAATATCCATTATGGTTGGGAAGATCCTCCTAAGACTGTACCTATTTTTGAAGAAAGTCATGAACATATATATAATGGCTATCAAAGAGAATGTTCGAGCAATGATTTACCATTTGAAGAACCTACAGAGGAATTACCATTTTAAAGGAAAATTAGCAAGAAATCCCACAAGTCTTTAGCTTGTGTGGCTGAATTGCGTTACAAATATAATAATTATTTTTAGAATTTCTTGTTAGGTTTGTTAAGAGTTTGTATATTTGCATTATGAAGTACAGAGCATATAGATATAGGTTGTACCCAAACGAAGAACAAAAGGTGCTTATTGCAAAGCATCTTGGCTCTTGTCGTTTCATCTATAACTATGCTCTTGCAAAGAAAGTGAAAGCCTATCAGGTTGATGGCACTAACCTCTCTCGCTTTGATATTCAAGCGGACTTACCAAATATGAAAAAGTCTGATGAGTATTGTTGGCTAAAAGAAGTTAATTCACTTTCGCTTCAAGCATCACTTGCTAATCTTGATTCGGCTTACACAAAGTTCTTTCGTGAACACAAAGGCTTCCCTAATTTCAAGTCAAAGAAAGATAGCAAGCAAAGTTTTTCTATACCTCAAAATACAAAGGTTGATTTCGAGAATGGAAGAATATTCATTCCTAAATTCAAAAGTGGAATTAAAGCAATATTACATCGCACCTTTGATGGTATAGTTAAAACTTCTACTATTACAAGAACATCAACAGGTAAGTATTTCATATCTATCCTTGTGGAAGTGGATGAACCCGATGTATCTATGAAACCAATTTGTGAGAACAAAGCAGTTGGTATAGACCTTGGGATTAAAACATTTGCTGTCCTTTCAGATGGTACTGAAATACCTAATCCTAAACATCTAAAACAATCACTTGATAAAGTCAAGAAACTTCAACGCTCTTTGTTGCACAAGACAAAAGGTTCTAAGAATAGAGATAAAGCAAGAAGAAAATTGGCTTTAGCGCATGAGCAAGTAACTAATAGAAGAAATGACTTCTTGCATAAGGTTACATCATATCTTGTGAATAACTATGATACAATCTGTCTTGAGGACTTGAATGTAAAAGGGATGATAAAGAACCACCACCTTGCGCAATCACTATCGGATATTGCCATAGGAACATTCAATACACTGTTAGAATACAAAGCAAAAGAGCGAGGAGTTAATATTCTTCGTATTGGTCGCTTTGAACCAAGTTCTAAAATGTGTACTTGCGGATATATTAATCACAACCTAACTCTCGCTATGCGTGAATGGACTTGCCCGGAATGTGGCACTATTCACTATAGAGATTTGCTCGCGGCTATCAATATCAAACGATTTGCTTTCCGAAACATAAATACGGTTGGAGCGACCGAAATTCACGCTTGTGGAGATATGAGTGGGGTTACTCACTCAGCCCAAGAAGCCCACAAATCTTCAGTTTGTGGGTAGTTCACAGAATAATATTATGAATGAAAAAGCAAAAAAGTATATCAAGGATAATACTTTAGATTTGAATAAAAATGAGCGAATGGACACAACTGGATATGTATCTTTAGTGGTGTCTATTGGCAAAGCGTATGGAGCATTAGCTATAGTGGAAGATGATCTTATAGCAAAGGTCGCAGATGCATGGAATTATATGTCAGAAATGACTAGATTTGATATACCGACTGATGTTATGATTAAGGCAAAAGATTTATTTATTTCTAAATTGTTAGAAGATGAAAAATAAACGTGATGTTGAAAAAGCCATAAAAATTTTGAATAGTTGAAACTAAGTTATATATTTGCAAACATAAAGGGATAGTGCAGGAGAGCTACTGCATGATAAGGTCTTCTTAACGTCGTTCAGCCTTCCCTTTATTTATATTGAACGACATTATTTATTGATTTTAAAATAAAAAACTATGAACAGCGTTAAAGTTTTAACAAAAGCGGAAGTATTAACGAAAGAGTTTATTCTTTATGGAACAGTAGAAGAACCATTATTTTTGGCAAAGGATGTGGCTGAATGGATTGAATATGATTTATCATCCATTAATAAATTAGTTCAGAATGTAGATGATGAGGAAAAGGTTCGGAGTATTATTCCGACCCTTGGAGGAGAGCAGGAAATGTGGATGTTGACCGAAGATGGCGTATATGAGGTATTAATGCAATCAAGAAAACCTAAAGCAAAACTATTTAAGAAAGAAGTAAAATCTATTTTAAAAAGTATTCGACTAAATGGTGGTTATATTGCCAATCAGGAACAACTTACTCCTGAACAGATTGTAGCTAATGCCTTAATTGTAGCTCAAAATATTATTAATAATCAGAATAGGCAGATTGAAGAGATGTCAGTTAAGATGTCTGAACTTGAAAAGAAGTCTGATTATCTTGATTTGATTCTTGAAAGCAAGGAGACTGTTACCGTAACCCAAATTGCCCAAGATTATGGAATGAGCGCAAAGGCATTTAACAAAATACTGATGAAATTAGGTATTCAACATAAAGTGAACGGACAATGGATTCTTTATGCCAAGTATCTAGGTGAAGGATATGTACACAGTAAAACTGTATCTATTACCCGAAGTAATGGTATGAAAGATACCGTTATGAATACTGAATGGAAACAGAAAGGACGTATTTTCTTATATAATCTTTTAAAGGATAATGGTTATATTCCATTGATAGAACAATGATAGATTTAAAGCAATTTAAAAATAATGCAATCGCAAAAGGTTTGTGTGACAATTACACAAATCTATGGGATGATAATAAAAGCAAAAAGCAATTATTTGAGCTTGCTTGCGATGTAAACTCTATAAAGTACATGGCTAAGTCTCTTTCCGAAGGATGGGGGCTTAGTCCTGTTTTTATTAGTGACAAATTCAAGGCTTACATAAATGGTAAATATATATGTGAGTATAAGAATGAAAAAAGAGGTTGCTATACGAGTGCAATGCTTTGCAATTATTATAAAGAATATTTTTATGTAGACACGACATTGCTTTGTATATTAGAATCTAAAACAGCCCTAGATATTAAACCTAATCATATATGCGAGATATACGTTGCCGGAAATACCTATTTGGATATTCAAGTAGGGGAAAACAGCAAGGTATATCTTTTTGTATATGGGGGAGAACCTTTTATTACAGGAGATATAGATAAAAATAAAGTAATCATTAAAAGATATATAGACGAAAAGGAGGTAGCCAATGTCTGATTATAAATGCTATATGCGTAGAGTCGATATTCTCGGTGAGCCGGAAAAAGATTTGGAAGTAGATTTCCCCGGTTTGATTTACAAAGAATTTTCTGGTCTTGATTCTTATGGAAAAATAAAATCTGTATATACCGAAGAATTTGCAGAGACAGATGAACTTCAAGTATATCAGAACTCTACTCCTATTAGAGAAAATACTGATTTGACTTTTACATGCATATTTATAGGAAACGATAGAAGAAAGACATATCACTCATTCGTTGATTTTCTAAGCAAAGGGAAAATACAATATTGGGACAACATTAGAAAACGTAAAGTTACATTTATTTTAATTGAAGCTATTGAACCGTCAGATGACAAATTGTATGGTGGAACTCCATACATTATGGCTTCTTTCAAATTGAAAAATATCAAAGGTCAAACAGATGCATTAGAAATTTAAAAAAATAATTATGAGAACATTAGAAGAAGTAAAAAAACATGTTTATGAAATCGGCTACACAAATGAAGCTCAATTAAGAATTGCTGGATTTCTTATAGGTGTCGGTGTTAAAGGGGAATATGAAATTATAAGATTTAAAAATGGAGTAAATGAGTTTTCAACTTTCCTACATTGGTTCAATGATTCGCCTAGTGATTATTTTCGAAGGAAAGACGTTTTTGAAGATGAGTTTAAAAATGAAAAGCCCAAATTAAAAGCCAAAGCTTATCAAAATGGAGAATGGGAAGAAGTCAATTTTGATGAAATTATAAAGAGTTTAAAGGATTTCAAGCCTGTAATTTGCGAAAAAGTTCTTTCAGATAGTATGCTTGAAAAAATAATGAAAGAACTAGGCATTGGAGATAATGATAACTCGAAAAAATCTAATAAATATAAAGAAAGAGAATTGTCTATTTTGGACTCTATGGGATTAGATAAAATAAACCCTTTGGCTTTATCAACCGAAGCATTGAAGGCTGTAAATAAGCTTTTACAGATAAGGAATGATTTAGCACGAGAAATTGATGAGGCAGTGGATTAAAACATATAGTCCATATATTATAATCGGTATCTGTTTAGTATGGATTGTTACCTCTTTTTTAGCTAACAGGAAACCTCATATTGAAACAGTTCATACAACAGATACCTTTTATATTACTAAATGGGACACATTGACAATAGAGAAACCGATATATAAATATAAAAAAGTAATAGATACTTTGATTGTTTATGTCAATGACTCAACCAATGTGAATCTTCCTATTGAGGAGAAATATTATTCCGAGACAGGGAAATATGAAGCTTGGATTTCCGGTGTTAATCCAAGCTTGGATAAAATAAATGTATTCAATAAAACAGAATATAAAACCGTAACGAATACTACAACTAATACCGTTTATAAAGATGCTTGGAAAGGATATATCGGAGCTGATATTACAACATTTGATGGGAATGTAATCCCAAGCGTTAATCTCCTGTTTGTTACTCCTAAAAATATAGCTTTTGGAGGAGGTGTAGGAATTTATAAAAATAGTGCTGTATATAAAATAAATTTCAACTATTTAATATTTAAAAAATAATGAGAACTAAAAGCAGAACAGAAGAATCATTGTTGGAGATGCTAATGTATAGTGGCGTTTCATCTCTTCCTGAACCCAACGATAAAGAACAGGTATGGGCTAGGGCGATTGTTAAGATTTTAAGAAAAAATGGACACATGGACTATGCTCTTGCATATCATGATTTTTTCGCATGGAATGAGGTAAATGTAACAAAAACATTGCCGGGATTAGGTATAGCACATGAACTTGTGGAGATATATCCCTATGAATATTTGAAAGATGAATTTATCCCTGCCGTGGAAAATAAAAAGGATATTATAGATTTCATCTCTTCCAGAACATCTGATGATGAAGAATACCTTAATGGCATGACGAATGATGACCTTAAAAAATATTTCTTCAATGTTTGCATTAAAGAACAAATTAGCAGAAATGAATTTAAGAACAACATGAAAAATTATAAGCGTCAGCCTATAACCTTTGAAGAAGATTTAAAAGAAGAAACAAATAAAGAGGAGGAAAATGAACATGAAGAAATTGGAAATGATGGAGAATCAGAAAGAAGAAGTGGTCAAGAAAACAGACAAACAAATAATAGAGGAAGAAAAAGCAAAGCTGAAAAGTAAGCTTGACGAAAAGATAGCATTACTTAAATCCCAATGCAAGGATGCGCATTTCTTCGACTCTATAATGGACGAAATCATATCTTTAAAAGGACAATATGATGTAGTTCCAACTAGAATCTTTGTACGTGAGGAGGATTTACTCGAAGAGTATGATTATGGGTCATTTAAACTTTCTAGGTTTACAACAGGTATTGCATTTCACATGATTGGATATGATTTCTTCGTTAAACCGTCCTGTCAAACACTTTACAAACAATTAGATTCTCTTTTTGAAAGTAAGGGGGAATATGATGCATTGACACAAGAACAGAAGGATCTTTACGATGTGTTATTTAACGCAACAATAGATATTATTCTGACTCCACCTATGTGTTTCTGTAACGAAACATATTATATTGATATTGCCACATATATATGCAAAAGAAGAAATCAGCTGTTTAAAGAACTTGAAGAAAGAGATCTTTCTCCTGAAACCCTAGCTGATGAACAGTTTATGGATAAAATTGATTTGGGAGAACAGTTGAAAGAATCAATAACTAAAGCTGTAGAGCATGAAGATGGAAGATGATGCAAGACCACATGGGTTAGAAGCTATTCCGATTGAAATAAATAAGGCAATTAGCGCATTAAATACCCAAGAGGGAGGTTCGCATTACAAAAAACTAGCAATACAACCTGTTGAGTTTATATATGCAAATGATATACCTTTTATGGAGGGTAATTGCATAAAGTATCTATGTCGGCATAAGAACAAGAATGGGGCAGAAGATATAAAGAAAGTTATTCATTATTGTCAACTAATACTTGAATTAGAATATGGCGAATAAGGCGATTCGTGTCAAAACAAACACGAAGGTTGTACGTGCGCAAAAGGGCAATGCACCGGTAAAGATAAAGAGTAGTTCCGGGAAAGGTGGATTTCTAACAGAAAGAATAGCATTAACTGTACAATCTAAGAAGAAATGAACAAATTTATAGTTAGGTTTACTATATTATTCTGTGCAGCATATTTCTTGTATGTTATGTATTATGCATGGAACGGAATTTCAGTATTCAATGATTCATATAAAGTGCTTCTTGAATATTGTTTGTATGTCCAAGCTAATTCTGATAAGAAATATAATTGTAGATATATGCGTTTCCTTGCTTTATCTCTTTTTATTTCTGAACTTATTAGTGTTCTTGATATGCAGTATGATTTCATGCCACAAGGATATTTCTCTTTGGTTGTATTGGCAGCGATATGGACAATCGGAATTATTACAACTATTGTATTGGGTATTCGCAATTTTAGAAAAGTACGTAGAATTAAAAAACAAAAGGGTAAAATGTAGAATTATTAAATTTATCACATTATATTTTTATTATATGAAAATAAATATTATATTTGCGTATAATTTAAATAATAAGAGTATGAAAACAAATGTGACAATGGAGTCTAAAGATCGAGAGTTATTTGGAGTTACGATTAGGCAAGATACAAAAAATCAGTTCTTGTCTGTAACTGATTTACAAGAAGCTTATACTCGTGCTAGGATTCAAAAAGGATGGAATGAAAAAAGAATAGAAAATATTCTATCCAATATGGAATCGTCAGAGCGAATATATTATATTCTTGAAAAACAGGGCATTATAAAAACAGGATTTCCTGCTTTTATGAAAGAGGTAAAAAACACGTCTCTTGTCAAAGTAATGAAGAAGTACGGTGTATATAAGAATGTTGGTGCAAGAAGTAATAGACATGTTTCATGTAATCCTTATATATGGGTGCTTTTGGCTTTGGAATTGAATCCTGAAATTTATGCTACTGTCGTAATGTGGTTAACGGATAATCTTATTATTAATCGCATTGAAGCTGGTGACAAATATAATGATTTATGTCGGTCAGCGTCTAAATTTAATGATGTTGATTATAGAACTATTGCAAAAGGTTTAAACTATATAGTGTTTAATATCCATGAAACAATGATTAGAAACAAAGCTAACCAAGAGCAATTGAAAGAACTAGACGATTTACAGAAATCTTTAGCTTTTGCGATAGATATGGGTTATATAGCCTCATTCCCTTCTTTAGTTTCTGAAATGAGAAAATTATATTGTAAAAAATGGGGAAAGTAATATATTTCTTTTTCTATAAAAACAATTATATTTGACGAAATATGTTATATTTTTCAAAAAAAATAATATAAAACTATGGTAACGAAGAATAACAACAAGATTAGTAAACTAAAAGCAGACGCATACGATCTTTTAAAAGAAGAGGTAAGTAAACTTAGTGGATTGAAGAAGATATTGTTTGATACAGTATTTTCACGTCTGTTAGATATACTTTCAGAGGATTGCAGCGAGAATGATGTGGCGCAAGCAATTAATAGTATTGAAAAAGTAAATAGTGAATATGTTCGAGAGGATGATTTTCTTAATTATGACGCTGGACTTAAATTACTTGGTTATTCTAATAATAGAGTTGCTTTCAGTAATTTAATGAAGAAACATGGAATTAAGCAGCAAGTTTTTAGGAATCAAAAAGTAGGATTTAAGAAGTCCGAAATCCTAGCCTTAAAATCAGAGCTAGAAGCGGAACAAAAAGCTAAAAGAGCTAAAGATAAACCTTATAAGCAAAATAGTAAGGCGGTGAATAAGAAACCTAAACTCTCCAATATGGAGAAGATGTACTAAATAAAAGGGAGCTTAATTGCTCCCTTTGTTGTTATCCTAACCATTTTAATTCAAAAGCAAAATCTCCATCATTAACAGTTGAATCGTCTGATAGCCATACATCAAAGCCGTTAGTTATCCATCCTTTAAAGGTTGCTTTAATTGGCGCATCTGTGGCTCCACTAGCTAAACTAAAACCTATTCCCGTCAACATAACGTATGCATTTGTAGCACTTATATTAAGACTTTTCCATGAAGTAGGAAAGTTAATTCTATAAACACCTTCTCCTATTCGAGTAGCAGCAGGAAAGGTACTTCCATCAAAAGTTTTTATAGCTTTATAAGTAGGGGTATTTCCACCCCACACAACGCCATAGGCAATTAATGAAGGTAAAAGTCCCCAATGACCATTTATTTTAGAGTAAGACCCCGATGTATCTATTTTTAATCCTGAAAAATCATTTATAACTCCAAAAAATAGATTTTTAATATTAAGCAATGGATTTGGTTGTTTATTTATTGCATAAAAAAGATTGTTTGTAGAAGAACCTAATACAATACCATTAGCAAATAAACTAGCTAAATAAGAATCAATAACAAATTCAACATTTAAAGAACTAATTGAAAAACTAGTGACAGATCTATCTTTTAATATAAGGAATCTAAGAGTATGATAACCTTTTTCTATAGTAGTAGTATTTCTTACAACAAAAGTTCCTGTTCCCGTAACATCTACATTAAATGCGGCTACAACGCTACTGTTTACATAATTGCTATAAGAAGAATCTGAAAAATTATCAAGATACAAAGTTCCTGAAATGTTACCCGAAGCTGAACTTTCTGAATATTGTGAATAATTATAATTAAATTCTACGGAAAGATTCATTAATGTATTAGTATAAAATCCTTCTGTAACAGTCATTTCCGCTCTTGTAACTGTTGCTACAATAGAAAATGGTATATTCTTGATAGTTATAGTTGGAGGAGTACCACCAAAAAAATCGCTTATATCATTTCTATTAGAACCTTCGATAGAAAGGACATTATTATTACTATCATCAAAAACTTTAATATCTTGACTAACAGGGCTTATTACTATTCTTTTCCCATCTTTATTCCCAATAATATTTTCGCCAGCTTCGGTAACTTCCCAAACATTATTTTTATCTATCTGCAACAAAATAGTCCCTGAAAATTTAGGAGAACCATCTTTAGTCCATGAGAATTTTCCTCTAGCGAAATATCCTGAACCATCAGGATTAATCTCATATACTATATCATTGTTTTCATCAACAGATATTATTTTCCCATTTACGCTGTAAAATCCTCTATCACCGTCAGTACCGGGTAAATTTCCTCCTATACGAACTTTTATAGCATTAGACCAATCTTTAGAATACATATTGGTCATAAGATCTATAGCAGGTTCATCCTCATCTACATGGAGATAAAGGGCAGAATGTCTGTTTTTATATTTATCTTGGTGTGATGCATTCCCAAATTGAACAATTTCATCTCCTGCTTGTGGAGCATTTAATACTTCACCCGTTTCTGCATCTGAATCAAACTCGGTTATAGGAATATTAATATAGTATTGAAAGACACTTCCAACTTGAACCAAGTATTGTCTATTGCCTTTTAAACATTGTACAAAATCATATTCTACAATAGAATTTGATTCATCGTCTATTTCCAAGCGGTAACATTGCTCTTGGGTGATAGTTTCCTCTCCATCAGTCTCCCTATATACGTCTGCTTCAATTATTGTTACAGCCTTTATTTTAGCGTGTCCTTGGCTTATTGTTTGTCCTCCCCTAATGGAAGTTATTTGTGATATGATGTGTTCAAAGGTGGTGAATGATTTGCGAACAAGAAGCTCGTCTATTTCAAGTCTCCAAAGATTACTTTTCTTCCACAATTTCCATCCGTACCCATTGAATCCGGAAAGAAAATCTTCAACCATAACGGCTGCACCGTCTTTTAGTTTTTTACCTGTGTCCCTTATGGAACACAGGAATCCTGAAAATTTACCATTTGATAGAATTGCCATATTATTTTCTAGTTTTGATTATAAACTTCATCCATGCATAATAATGACTGTTTTCAAGATAATTATTATCTTTTTCAGCCAATCGAGCTTCTTGTTCAAATGACACCTCACGATATGCAGTATGTTGTTTATTGTCACCCGAAGCAAATAATCCCATAATTCTTCTTATGCAATATTCCAAACCATACCATAAATAGAATACAACCGGAGAAATTGCAAGATACCATGCTGAATAATCAAATATTAGCATTCCAAGCCATATAAATAACCCTCCTGCTACAGTAAGCTCAATCCACTGTCTGGCATGAGTACATTCATGGTTTATAGTCTCTTGCATCAATGTTTTGTATTTTGTAAATACCCAAGCAAGAAGTGTAATAGTTGAATATCCATTAAATAAAATAGTCTTAGCTATTTTGGAATCATAAAATATTTTTTTCATTGTAATTAAATTTTATTTTAGTTGGATAATTTAAAGTATAATCGTAATTATCAATTTCATCTATATCTGTCATAGCCTTAACATTAGCTATATGTTTTTGTGTTACACTATTACAAGTATCAGCGTATATCTCCACATCATCTAACATATCTAATATAAAATCAACAGGAAGTATATATTCCTTGTTGTTATACCAAATACTTGATTTTTCGATATTCTTATCTTTCTTTATAGCTACAGTATTGGCTATAGATACACGTAAATCTTTGCTTAACCAAATACTATCTCCATTAAGCAAGAAACTATTCACATACTCTGATTTATCGTATTGTTGAATATTGTATAATGTGCGTTCTTTCACTTCTTCTAAAGTAAAGATATGCTCTTGAAGAATTGGGTGTCCATTGACATCTTCGACTATTTCTTTACCTTGACTTTGCCCATCAAGTAATGACTGCCAATATTCGTCTGTTATCTCTACTGAACCTTCTATCGGTTCATCGTAAAATCCTTGTTTCCAGTATTTCATGTCATATGTATTTTAGTGTAAAAGTAATATTTAATTTTCTATTTTACAAGTCATTATCTCAAAACGGTTATCAAAAGTTTAGTAATGGGATGATGTTGCAGTGGGGGTATGTTGGTGGGTCTGCCACTGCGTCATACAGAGTTACAATGCCTATGTCATTTTATAATACAACATATAATGTTTTTGCAACAGTTAATAAACCAAGTTCAGATAATAGTATATATTCCGCTTCTCCACTAGCTACCAGTAAAACAGTTAGTGCTTTTTATATAAATAGAAACTATGCGTCAGGAGGTTCTACTGGACTATCGCAAGAATCTTGGCAATGGTTTGCTGTAGGAAGATGGAAATAATTACTTCCAACGTCCTATAGCAATCCATTCGGATCTCCACCCTGTAGTTTGTACAATATTAGTTCCGTTCCCAATATAGTAAGAATAAAAAGTACAATAAGAAATAGTTTTATTATATACTGATGGTTTAAACACAATTCTTTCTGTTGTGTTTGCTAATATACCACTTATTTGAACATTGTAATTTATATCTTTAAAAGAAGTAGGGAAATATAAAGTTGTTGAGTTGTTGCTTCCTGAACTAGCTAAGTTCCCCCACTGCAACATCATCCCATTACTAAACTTTTGATAACCGTTTTGAGATAGATTTGAGCCTGAATTCCAATCAATTACTTCACCAACTCCAAGTCCAGCATTAACAAACGTATTACTACTGTTAAGCTTGTAAATTTTATCCCCTTTTACATTTACTAGCATTCCTTCTTTTCTTCTTGCAGCAGGAATAGCATTCATCTCGCTTACACTATCTACTGTTCTATATCCTCCTACACCATATTTTTCGTCATGAGTAGCATATTCGTCTGAATCAGTATAGGGAACTATTTTAGATGCAACATTTGTACCTTTTAATTCTGCCATAAGATTATATTTTGGAGAGAGCGATTTTGCCCCCCCCATTTGTAAATAATTATTTAAATGCCACAGAGAGGACTCCTGTCTGAATATTCGCTAGTCGCATAATTGAGTATGTAGCACTTCCTCCTGATGCATTGGTTACAGTAGCACTTGTAGTAACGACATCTGTATTTTTTAGTCCTCCTACCCAAAATTCGGGAGTTCCTAATGAAGATGGTATTACATAATAGACATACTTTCCGCCTGTACAGTCAAAAGTAGTTGCGCCCATAGCTTTTGAATCAGCCCATGTACTTCCTGCTAATGCAATAACTTGGGAAGAAGTTAGAGAAGCACTAGTTGATGTACCCCAATACTTTTTATATTTAAAAAATACATTGTAAACTTTAGAAGCACTTTGAGAACCATACGTAGCTGTTACAGTTAATTTTTGGTTTGCTGTAACTGCTTTTGTTGGAGTCCACGTCTGTTTATCACTTGAAATACTGCCGGATAGAGTAGGTTCACCTACAACATTTATATTAGACTCTGATGTGACATTAGTTCCTTTACGGGAAACAGATATATTAATAGTTGGAGTGTACGAACTCCCCTTCTCAAATACAGAATTCGAAGATGGGACTATATTTAATGTTAGAGGGAATGTAACCAATTCTATCTCTTGCAGGGTCTTGTACATATCTGCTGTCATAACACCTGCTTTTGTAGTTGTAGCGGCAGGTATATCATATCCATCGCCAGTATTAACCTCTCCAATCAAATATACTATATCATTTTGTAATCTAACAAAATTGGCTTCCGGTTGAACAACCAAATCCTTTAATATGCTTGTGTTCGCTAATGAATTAAACAACGACATATTATAAAAGAAATCTCTTGCGTACTTAGTCCCTTGCAGGTTAGTACCACTACCAAAATTTGTGTAAAGTGTATTACCATAATCACCTCTGAAAGCTGTAGAAGAGGTAGTGCCGAGAGCTACGCCTGAACCGTCTCCTACAGCAACCATTGTGGCTCCCGTCCAACGATAGGATTTATTCTCTGTGATATTAATATATATTTTATCACCGCCTTCTACCGCAGTTTCGACACCAGTTGTTGCACTTGTTGCAGTAAAAATTTTCTTAGTTTTCGTATTGTAAAACTTTTGTCCGATTTTCATATTGGAACTCGGATTTGTTGTTACAAAAGACTGCAACATATCAACATTGTCATATCCTGCCGGAAGTTGAGATGCTGGAATTTTACCACCAGAATCAAGACTTGCAACGCCATTTGCCGCACCTTTATTACCTATGCCGTTCTTCCATGTTTCAAGAGTAGTAACTCTTCCTGAAACGGAATTTATACTTCCATCTATCGCAGTTCTCTGTGATTTGACATAAGTGACTGTAGCAGCTACAGATGGAATGGCATCATGTGCTGTTTCTGTTCCATCAATACTAGTATCTATTTTAGATTTTGGGATAGCCGCATTTGCTATATTATAAGCTTGAACAGCACGGTCTTGTACGCTCTGTATTGCTATTGATATATTTGTAGCGGTTGTATGTAATAGCTTTGTACTAGGAACTCTTGTATCTGATGCGCTACTGTCCAAAGTTGTATCAATATAGCTTTTAGGAATGGCTGCGTTAGCCGTAGTTCTTATAGGTGAAATAGTACTCTCTATCGCCTTTGATGAAGCCGGATTGTTACTTGTTGCGTTCCATACTGTATCAACAGTAATAATAGGAATATTTTTTATTTTACTATAAATATCATCAAATTTTGCCGCATGTTCATTTATTCTTGTAGTAATAACCTTGTTCTGTACGGGGTTAGTACTATTAATATCAAACATTGCGTCTACTAACATTGTACCTTTCGGTAACCATTCAGTCCATGCACTCCCATTCCAATAATAATGTAGTCCTGTTTCATTTACACGAACAACCATACCTTTGGTTTTTCTCTCCGTAGGTATTGCGTCCCGTAGAGCTATAGTCTCTACACTCCTAAAACCACCTTTCCCATACTCCGCATCATGTGTTGCGTATTTATCAGCATCGGTGAATGGTACTACTATCGCAGCGACCTGCGTTCCTTTTAATTCTGCCATTTTTCTTATTATTTAAATTCAACTTCTAAAACCCCAGTTTGAATGTTATTTAGACGCATTACTTTGTATGTTTCAGTTACATTTTTACCATTTGTTATTTCCATATCATAGACAATAACATCGGTATTCTTGAAACCGTTTATCCAAAAATTAACGCCTTCTCCATAAATATCAAACGGTATAATGTAATAAATATATTTCTCACCTGTACAATCAAAAGTCGTTTTCCCCATAGTACGACTAGCCCATCCGTTATTCATTAACATCACATCACCATTGGTCAATTCAGTTACAGAAGATGCGCCCCAATACTTTTTCAAAGAAAAAATATAGTTTGCTGTTTTTTCAATAGATTGGCTTCCGTAAGTACAAATCACTTTATAATTTTTATCTGTAGTAATTGTAGTAGGAGACGAATATTTGGATTTCTCCTCATTAACTCCTTCCGTGCTCCCATTTACAGTTGCAGTTGTTGGTACAACTTCTTCATCTTTATATAAAATAGACCAAAAAATATACGGAGTAACAACTGATCCCTTTTCAAAAGTTCCTCCGCCAACAAAAGTATCGAACGAAATTTTAAACACCTCGTCCATTAATTCATTTATATTCATAGTTACAACTTTATTTTGCACTGCATTTGTTGAATTTAAATCCAAGTGGTCGTCTATTGTTATGCTACCACCGCCACCTGTCGGTATGTTAACTGTAATTGGTGCAGAACCATCATATATAGCTTGTATTGCACCTGTAAAAGTAAGAGCATTAGGATTAGGAAGTTTTGTCGGTGTGTCGGGAACTTTAATCCACTCTTTGTTTTTACGACCATATAAGATGTCATTGCTTGGAGCATCAGTTATGCCTTCTGTCATACTCTTTCTTTCCTGCGTCCATTCCGTAGAACCAACTTTTTTTACAAGTACGACATCTTCTGTAGCAATTTCATCTACAATAGGATTGACATTATATAAACTACCAAGAGTTTGAGGAGTTTCTACAGCTTTGATAATCCCGGAATCTTCCTGTATGAAATCTCCGTTACCCTCTTGAATATTATCTATGCCACCTTCACGCAGGAAATCGGTAGCTCCTTCCTCGCTATTCCCAGTAACATAAATCCCGTCTTTAAATATTATATGTCCGTTAGCTGAATCATCAACATCTTTTCTAATAAAGTATTTCAGTCCCATCTTTAAAAAGTCGATAGAACCGATAGACGACATAATATCCTGTTTTACAGCATCAATAGATTTTTGGACATTACCTTTACGTATCGTTATGGTATCGGATAATTCTACCGTAATTTCAGGAAGAGCGTCTGTCTCATTTACCTTATAAGTGTATTGACTGATGTACAATTCATGCAGCTTGTTGTTATACTCTATCTGCAATCGTGCATTAGCATCAATCTGTGACAGCATTTCAGGATATTCAGCAAAGAATATACGCTTAAAGTTAATAGAGAAGTTGAATTTTTCACTATTATTGGCAGCCATATACTTAATGATAGCTTCTTTAAGCTCATTCTCTGCATTAAGGATATATTGTTTAGGCAAATCAATATGTAACAGAACAAACGAATCTCCTGATTTAGGCTTATAGTTGCGGTTGTTAGATGGCATTACAACTCCGAATGTATCATCATCCTTGCTTACCCTAATCCATACCTCATTTGTTGTTGTATCTTGTTGTTGAGGCTGAATATTTGCCTCATCCCATTTATCATCCTCACTACCTGTTACAATATTGCCACTAGAATCCACTTGTACAGGATTCTTGAATATTGTAATATTATTGTCTTTATCTTCTACTTCTAATACGGATATGACAAAATTACAAGCTGCACAATTACCACTCGTCATTGAGATGGTCATATCACTACCTACGATAGCTTGGTCAAAGAGATTAAAGCCATAATCCCCATCAAACTTTCTTAGCTTTATGTAGAAATATTTATGTTCGTATTCATTTGTGTTAGGGTCTATTTCATCGTTATCATCATCATCAAAAGCTACATCTAATATTTCTCCTATTTTATATCCTGCTGCATTTTCAATACCTTTAATAGTTGGCTTGATATAGTCAAAGGAAACAATCATTTCCTTAGGATTACCTTCCGTATAAGGGTTCTCGAAGTCGTAGTAGCTTTCTGTATCAGGATTTATATAGGTTTGGTTTTTTGCGTCATAGAATCGTTCAGCACCAAACGTATCTCTGTATATAGATGGCAATAGATTAGGAGAAGTAATCATATAATCCTTCTCAATCTTAATTTGCTTGAATTTATCTCCTACAGTTGGTTGTTTAGTGATAGATATACCTATTCGGCTTAGAGGAACAGGGAAATCCCTTAAAAACCAATCATTATATTCTCCTGTTAAATAACAATAAGGTACAAAGGTATATATACTCCACTTATCAGAAGCAACGCTAAGTGTATAATTAAGTCTATATTCTACTGCGTACTTTTTCCCTTTATCCAATGTACCTGCGTTATAATATTTGTAAGTTCCATTTGGATTTACTAAAGGGATTTCCGTTCCTCCACCTTGATTAGTATATTCTCGGATAAAAACTTTTCTTTCAACCTCAAAATCAGAATTAGGAGGAAATGTTGTGTTGCGCACAGGACAATCCATATATAAATTATATGTTCCTGTAGTATATATATCTAAAACAACATATATAGATTGTGTTATATTAGTAGGGGTATATGTTCCATATTTACAAGCGTAAGCAGCTCTGTAATAATCTCCTGCGGATGGATTTCCTGTAGTAATTTCAAAAGGTATACTATGTTTCTCATCAAGGAATAATTTTACAACAGCATCACTTGCAATCCCGTTTTTATATTCAATAATTTCATTAATAGAAACTTCTTGTTTGAACTTATCTTCATTAACAATGGTAATATCTCCCTGTTTGATAGAAATGTTATCAGGGTCAGCTTCTACCCCAACTTCCGTCTTTCTCGTGTCATTTGGATAGTAATAAGGGATATTTTCAGTACTACCGATACCTGTACAGCGATTAACTATTTTATAGTTGGCGTTTGTTTTGGTTATTGTCAGTAGTTCCCTATCATAACCGTATTTAAATGTATGAGTAATAGCATTATTAGTAAATCCAATATGGATTACCTTACCGACAAAATAATAAGGTAGTTCATAAACATTAAATACTTCTTGTAGAACTTCACTAAAATACTTGTCCTCAAACGACATTAGTTTAGCTTCGGAGGATATACCTTCGTCAATTACAACAGAATAACCTACTCCACTGTATTGTAAAGAGTAATTCAATCTTGTTGCAAACTCTGCAATATCTCCAAAGAAGGTGAACTTTGTACTATTGCTGACAAATTGGTCTACATCACCTGCATCAGGAGATACTACATCAAAGAAATAAGTATTATCCAGTTTAGTTCTATCGGATTTAAATACAAGCTCATGTTTATATCTTAAATCTGTATTTGACTTAGATGAAGTAGGTGTATCTAAAATCCAATATCTTTCTCCCCTAAATTCCACAAATTCCCTCTGCGTCCATTCATCATCCAAGCACTTAGGATACATGAGACTGCTACTTATATTTACGCTACCCATTCTTCCCTCGGTGAATGTATAACTACTAAGGGCAGCTTGCGTCCCATCTTTAGGGAAAGATATAACGCCTAATTCCTCATCATCAGTATATATAAGTAACTTTTCTACCATTTTATTTGCTTCTTAGAAAATAATAGCTATATTTGCAATATGTTTAAAATGCTTTTGGATTTTTAGGTTAGTATTTTCCCCACTGTGTTCTCGACATTGCACAGTGGGGTTCTTTATTCTTTATTATTTTCTTTCATGGATTGGTGCAACGCTTCTACCTTTTTAGTTATTAGCTCTTCGGCTCGGTCTACGAAATCAGATACGGGGCACACTGCATCTTTTGGCAAATGGGAACATTTAACCCATTGTTGAATAGCTTTCTGTAATACAGAATTGGTTATTTCTATTTCACCTAATCTTCGTTCCAATTTTTGCCTTTCTTGTGCAGCCTCTAGCTTGTCCTCTTCTCTCTCTTTCTTTATAGTTTCTATTATTTCACGAAGAGTTTTTACCTCGTAGGATATTTTTTCAGGACGTGCTTTATAGAAAGCTATCAATACTGTCAATATCCCCCCACTCCCCCCTATAGCTAATGCTAATTGTATAATATTTGACCAATCCATTATTTCTATATTTCTTTGTTAATATTTATACAAAGATAATAATATTTTTTATAACACGGTATTTTTTGTACTCTTTCTTGTTTTAGAAGAAGTAGTTTTCACCGTTGGAGATTCAAGAATAGATTCGCCTAAAACAGAATTATCTTGACTAGTCCATTCGCTACTTTGCAATAAAGTATTTAGGGCATCTCCTTCATAAGTAGGATATGGATATATTGGTTCAACAGGAGTATCTTCTCCTAGTTCAGGAAGAGTTACAGCAAGAGGGAAAAGTAATTCGTAATTTGCGACTTTCATTAATACAGATTCCCCATCTGTGCTTACTCTAGGTACTAAATGTAACTCATTTAATGTCTCTTGTGGAACTTCGTCTAAAACGGATTTTGGTAATACAATATATTTCATATTATTTTATGATTAAATAAATAATTAAACAAACAATATCAATCAGTATAGGATATGTCATACCCGCAAGAATATCTAGCCAATCAAACAAAGAGCCATGTTCCTTGTCTTTATATTCAGCTGACATCATAGAAGCTACTGTAGCTCCTGTAGCGATAACAGCATTAGGAATAAGTTCTATCCCTAATGCAAAACCTACTACAAAAAAAGTACAATAGATGATAGCACCCACGTATGAGTGCTTATCTCTATTGCTTTCTTTATACCAAGCTTTTATTTTTTCAATTAACTTTTTCATTTTATTGTATAAATATTGGGTTATTTAAATCAATTATCTCGTTCAAATTCGCTGTGGGGAATGTAATGTATTTCATAATTGCTTTTTATAAAATGTGAATAACATAGCTATACAGAAGGAAGCAGAGCGAGTTTTAGTAAGTGTCAATTATTGACGAGTTATCTATATTAATACTACTAAAATAGCATGAATGCAAATGTATACTACTGCCACCTTCTACTGTTAATCCATTCTTGCTACCATAAGCAATACAGTTATCCAACCAATACTCGCCAGCACCATCACCGAACCTAAAGTTTGATTCCATAATGTCATTGCTATGCAATCCATTATTTCTTGCAGTAACATTAATGTTCCATGATTGACTACCACCATTAACATCTGCAACGTCTGGACCAAAATTTCCCCAATATTGGCAATTAATTCGTATTATTTTCCCTTCATCATGCATTGTTGAACCATTGTCTGTCATGCCTGTTTCCCCGTTGCAATATCCTTTGCAGTTTATCTCAACAGCTAACGGTGCCAATGTAAGACCTCCATCTGAATAAATGTGATAATTGAATCCATCATCGCTGTTGTGGTGTGCTTCACATTCAACACAATATGTTTCAAATCCTCTTGACGCAAGACCATTACCTCTATTTTCGGTAGGATTAGCACCATATATGAAATTACATTTATAAAGATACGCTTTTGCGTACTTTGTCTCTGACGTGTTAATCAAATCTAATGCTCCATTAGCAGCAACACCTCCGATAAACTCTATATTTTCAGCATAGAAAGTTTCTCCGTTGCCATACTTTACACGCAATGCAAATTCATTCTTTATAACAATAATATTGTCGTTTGGTGTTATTGTTCTATATATGTATACAATATCGTCATCAATATAGAATGAGTTAGGATTTACTCCAACCTCATTTATTGAATTAACCTTTGAAAAGATACGATATCCTCCGTCTGCAAGAACGTCACCAACATTGAGTACTCCTATCGCATTAGAACAAGTACACTGCCAAACATTAGCTTCTCCTTCTGTTTTTGACCAAAATACTTTTACAGCAGATGGTATAAGCGCCTTGCCTTTTGGAGAAATCAAAGATATTGGTTTTTCAAATATGCCGATTTTATAGTGTACACCAGAATTGATAATTATTGTTTTTACATCGCTTTTATTATATGCAGCATTGATTGTTTTCAGAGGATGTGTAACATCGCCAGCATAACTATCGTCACCTGTTTCGCTGTTTACGTAATAGACACCGACGCCATTTCTCACAGCTTTAGATGAAATGTCAAAATCAACCTTAACACCTTCGCCGTCGTTATACAACTTACCCTCTATTTCCGATGTCTTCCAACCAAATCCGTTTGGAGTTTTGATTTGTTGCCCTTTTGGTATCAGATTTCCCACTTGAGTCAATATCTTTTCCTCAAGCGACTGGACTTGCAAAACAACAGAAAAATCATCTGTGCAAACAAATTTATTATAGGATACCAACAAAGTATCCGCTTTAATAGATTCAAAAGTGAATTGCTCTTGATTTGCTTGGAAAGTTTCTATTATGTTGTCACCACTCTTAAGCAAACAATATCTACTACCTTGACTTCCGTAGGTTGGGAATGTTATAACCAAATTTCCTCCAGAATACTCTGTCAAATCAACTTCAGCGTATCGTGAATTGTTTGGTGCTGACGAGTTCAGCAACCCATCAATGTCATAGAAATATCCGTCTTGAATATTTGCAGATATTGTTTGTGGAGCACCAAGAAACTCTTGATTCAACTTACCAACTTGTCGCTCTATTTCTTCAAAATTTCCATCTATCCCTTGCGCAATGACTCCCCACTTTTGTTCAGAGTCTTTTGCTATATCAAATATCTTTTCCATAATATCATTCGTTTTTAATTAATGTTTCATTTGAAATTAAAGTTGAGTTGCTTAGTTTGGTGAGAATTCCCCAAACATTTCCTTCTATCCCTACATACTTATTCAGCTCTTTAATCTTATCGTCTGTTGAGATTTCGTCGAAGATCATGAAGTCGTAGAGAGACATTTGAGTATAATTAGAATTTAAGAAAGAACCACCTATTTTGGGGTTAAGCGTTCCTACATTCAATTCAGGGTCACATAATTCAACAATATTGTGAGTTATATCTTTTAATTCACTAGCATAAATATACTCATTAAGTATTCCATCAATATAAGTACTACCTCCTATATTTCTTGCCCTATATGCTGGCACTTTATTTTCGTTAGTATCAAAATCTCTATTAAATATAGCAAAACCTCCATTTGTTCTTTGGTCGTATAAAATTGCCATACCGGCAATAGATTGCCAATTCACCTTCATCAACACCTGTTTACCTCCACCAGACAAAGTAGGAATAGTAACAAAGTCGTCTACGCCATCAAATTGATATGAACCATCGGCATTTACGCCACTTCCTTCTGCATAGGCAGAGTTGTTAATCTTACCATGATTACCGTGACCGGATATATCGGGGATATGACCTAATATCTTGTAACTAGAGTTAGGAATACGTAGTAGTCTAGGAGATAGGATTACTTTAGGTTCGTTGTTATCAAGAAGCCAAATCTTATTACAAGATAATGAAATAGATTGCTTAGTTACCGTAATATTAAGATTAGTTAGTTGATTATAATTATACGCTTTTCCTTCATATTCGTAACTCCGAATACTATATAAACCGTTAAGAAGATTAGGATTTTCGCCTTGAGTAAGTTGTATAGAACTTCCTACTTTAATCTTATCTCCCCAACTATATATTTGATTAGTATTCCTATCTTTAATTTGGAATACTACTGGATAAGGTTGCACAATATCCTCGTATCTAATGTACTCGTCAACAGTGATGTTTACTTCTTGCGGAGAATCATAATTATATATTTGGTTAATATTAAAAGCCGTATCATCAACGGAACTTCTTCTATAACCAATATTTACTCCGTTAAATGTAAATACTGTAAGTTCATCAACATTATTTTTTAGATAAAAATTGGCTCTAAGATAAGCATCTTTGGGTATATAATCGCCTATATTAATTCTCTTTTGATAATTATTTAAATAAAAATCTAACCTAACATATTCTACATTACTTGTAATAACAGGTTCAAATTTGACGTAGTTTTCATCCTGTTCGATAGTCATAGTAATCTTCTGTGGAGATTTACTATCTATTGTGAAAGGAAAACCATATTTCATAGTAGAAGGATTATACGCAGAGCTAGGAATATCAACAGTATTACCGTTGATAACAAATTTAGTTATCCTATCAGCAGCGTTATTCATGGTTATCGCCACCCATATTTCACTGTTTTCAGGTATATAATCTCCTGCATTTAACAATGTAGAAGTTCCTCTTATTACAAATGTTGGCTTACTTGCTAATTCAACACTACTTTTAATAACAGGTCTAAACTCAACCATATCTGGATACAGCGTACCCAGCTTGTGCTTCTTCAACTGACGCTCTATCAAGAACTTGGACATACTATATGGGAAGAGCATTAACGACCAAAGACATAATGGAGAATACTGTAAGCCTGTACTACCAGAATTCCCAATAGTCAATCCATCACCTGTATCAACAGATGTTCCTTTTGATATGCTATTTCCATTATATACATAAGTTGATTGATATGATATTTGTCTTTGTATATTCAAATTTATAGTTTTAGTAGTAGTACCAAAACTATGAGGATAAACATAATTATCTGAATTTAAATATTCCATTAGGAATGGAGCTTGACCATTTGTGCTTTTAGAGGCTATAAATGGAGCTTGTTCTAAGACTATTCTATCATAAGCTCTATCGGCAATAAAGGTATAATCCTTTAGTCCCAAATCTCCTACAAACTGACCGAAGTCATTTACTCCGTCAAGGCATAGAGCACCTGCGTGGGAGGGAATCTGGGTGATGGTAACACTATTACCCATACTCGGATTACCAAAACCACAAAATCGACCAGAGCCGCTATACAAGGTGTTATGTGAAGCGGGTAATACATTCACCCCATCTACAATTCTAACTGATTTAGGCGACCCAGTTTCATCAATATAGCTATAATCAATATCGGCTCCTGTTTTAATAACCTTAAACGAAGGAATGTCTGGATATTCTTTACTCCCTACGCTATAATACAGTAGCATAATATGACTTATAGCATTTTTACAATCTATCTTACTACTCGTTATAGTTGAATTACTACTGTTCCATATACTAGAATCGAGAAAATCAACCTCATACTTCCCAATACCTGAATCCCCCTTCCAAGCTAGATTGTTCAACTGAATATCCCTACCGTTACCTGAAAAGTCAATCAGCTTGTCGCCAAACTCTGCGTGATTCTCGTTGGTGATTCCCTGTTTGATAGTGTTACACAGTATATCAGGTTTAAGAGTTCTATCCAAGTTGAAGTAAGCGATTACTTGGTTGATTTGGTCGGTAATCAGTACCTTGTTGGCGATGATTGTCCAGTACCAAGCAATAGAACATAGCTCTAAAGGATTTGAATTATTATTGTAATAATAACCTTCTACGGAAAATGGAGCAACGATACCGTCTAAATTACCTTCTGCTGTACAATCATTCTTGTCCCCTAAAATATTGTTTATGGTTGTTACTCCATTTTTGTATGTATAACCAAATATACCACTCTTTCCTATTTTAGAAATTGAGTTTCTAATGCTTCTCGTGTCTCTTCTTATTTGATTAATTCTACATATTTCAGGTGCATTTGATTCTCCTTTTATAAAATGAGCCATACTCACCACCGTAATCTCGTTACTACCTCCCAGCATCTCCTGTACGGTCTTGGTGGAAGTAATCAGGTCGTCGATTCCGTCGGTGACGAAGGCGCCTTCGAACAGGGGAAGCATTTCGATAGTTACTTCTTCATCTACTGCAAGAGTAGACAAATCAAACCATAATAAGTAATACAAAGAGTTTGTACTAATATCTATTTGAGCTAGTTCTTCTTCGTTTAGTGTTTTTAAGTTAGTATAATTGTCTTCATTAGGATTTAATACAAGTTCTTGTACTCTAACACTTTTATCTTTTCCTTCTGAAATGCTAAGACCGTGTACGTCCCAAATGACAGTTATATTCTTATTACTATTAACTTTAAATGGAATAACATTCGATATAAGCCCTCTAAATGTGCCGTTTTGGAAATACCAAAAATTAGGACCAGTTAATCTTTTTAGAGTAATACTATGCCCATTTCTCGACACAACTTCAACACTATCATTGCCTTCTGTATTATACCAATCTAAAGTATTATCAAACTTAGCAAACTCATAACCTCCATAACTGGACATTTTATCATAAGCTGCGTTGCTGATTACAAAGTCCCCACCTTTATTAGATAGTTTATTCTTAATAGTACTTCTATTAGGACTATCGTTAGTCATGCCATAAGCAGACCATACACCCACCAAAGAATCTAAGACTTCGGGTTCTATATAGGACTGGCTACCAGTCCTATTGTATTGATTTACTAAACCTAAATCAATGCCTAATCCTATTCCTTTCGCTCCGCCTATCATTGTATATAGCCAATAAAGATTCTATAATTACTTACCATGTCGCCAGTAATAACCAAGTCATTAAGCGCAATTGGATTCCACATCATAGTAACTAATGGAAAACTAACTATTTCTTTTGGCTTTTGATACGTAGGAGTGCCTTCCACCACAATAACATTCATAGCAGAATCAGCTTCTTTTGGATGCAGAAATACAAAATATGGATTTATATTACTAAAAGTTTTAGCCTCTGTAACTTCTTCAATTTTATTTATAATGTTTTGATACATGATTATTCCTCCTTGTTATTATTGTTATTATTATCTTGTACTGAATGTTTTTGAGATATTATTAATGCCTGTTCCTGTTGATATAATTGCTCATCTATTTTAGCTTGCTTTTCTTTTTCAAGTCTAGCTTTCTCATCCGGTTTTGCGTCAGGGTTCATTTCACTGGCAGTTTCAACAGAAAGAAATCCTGATGTAACTCCTGTTTGTAATCTTGTTACAATATCAGTTTCAGATTGAGGTCTATATACTTTGAATTTAGCATTAATATGTAAGTTATCGAAATCCGTAATAGCACTGGGTTGAATTTGTGAGACTACAAGTTCTTTTGCTAATCCTTGTTTGAATAGACGAACCATTTTATCCGCAACATTTTGCCATTCTATTACACCTTTTGATGCATTCTCAATATCCATTGATTGAGTAAGCATTATAGCAACACCTGATATATCTCCTGTTGTCTTTACATCTTTAGGGAGCAAGAACGTTGTACTGGAATTTTTTTGTATAGTTTCCTCCATTAACTGCAAAGTATCTATCGTTCCCTGTGGTGATGGTGGAGTTAAAAATTTAGCATCATCCGTATTTGCTTCTTGACTATATGATGTGTTTTTACTGTTTAAGATAACTGAACCTGCTATCTTCTTTCCATTGTTTTCAAAATCTCCTTTTATATATAATATTCCCCATCCATGTCTCTTTTGAATTACAAGGAAGATATTGTATAATATTTCATAAGCCTCAATAACACTTTGAGCATTTTCCCATGCGACCTTTCCTCTTTTAGTTATTAAAGGGATTTCTGTAAAACCATGAGCCTTTGGTGCTAGACGTCTCCATCCATTATCATCTACGTTAGTATTATCTCTTATCATACGATAAAAATAAGTATCATCGTATGAATCAATATATTCTACATCATCAATCTTATAATAAACGCTTTCTAATATACGGTCGCCATTATCATCGTCATGCGGACATAAGACATATCCATCCATATAGGATAATATACGGGATTTTATTCTATTATTTTTATCGAAATAGTATAAAAGTCCCACATCACCAACTGATTTTTGAACGTCAACCATTTTGGTTTTCATTCCGTCTTGGTTTCTTAAATCCCAATACTGTTTAAAGGTAACAAAATCAGCTCTTTGTTTTTCATCAGGATTGGCATCCATAAGAGTAAAAGACATTGGAAGTCCGCATAAATGTTGTACCTGTTTGTCTTTAATATTTTGTTGGAAAGAAACCGCCATCTTCTTATATTGAACTTCAACAAAGCCTCCATTATCAAGTTTCATCGTAATAGAAGGTATGTTCTGATCGTATAAAACCTTATGGTTTTCAGGCTCTAATTCCATCAAATACTCATCTTGCGTAATAACACGTTTTTTTAATTGAGGAAGAGTAACCGAAACCATATCTGTAAATCCGGCTCTTTTCAAATAATTATTCAGTGTATTGTTACATACACACGATGTATCATAACCTCGAAAAAAAGGTTTCTTTTGTAGTATCTTTTCAGGGTTATTCAATAATTCTTGTACTTGTTCTGAAATTTCACTCATTGTCTTTTTCTACTAGGTTATATTTTTTCATTAAATCTTCTTTTGTGGGAATATATAACTCATGTGAACAGTATTCACATACAGCATTATACTTTTGTTCTACAATGATATATTGTTGCCCTCCCTCTTCTGATACCTTAAACTTATCATTAAGTTTACTGCGGATTTCAATCTCTGCTTTAACACCATCTTTAGCAGACATATCACCACTTTCAACAAGATCGTTAACCTTTTGAAGCATTGCTATCAATTTAGCTTTATTTTCCTCAAAAGTAATATCTTGGATCAATTCATCATTGTTAATTTCATTCTTCTTGCTTTGCTTAACTTTCTCTTCTTCTTTAAAGTTACTAGCAATATACATTTTCAAGAAATCAATTTTTTTGCTTGTGTCATACTTTTTAATACTATTTTCGTCAGCATCCTTATCGAAAATAGATTTATAAGCTACAACAGAGCTGCAATATTCAAAGAATAAGATAACATACGATATGTCTCTTACCGTCACTTCATGCTTCATCTTAGAAGCATCCTTGATTGTTTTTTCTATATCTTTAACTGTCATTACGCCCAAAAACTATCGTTATAAATTTCAAGATTTGTCTCTCCGGTTTTTCTATCGTTTCTTTTGATAGAAGTTTTTTCTAACTCATCTCCCATTTGATATTGGAGAACGGGTAAAAACCTCATAGCTATTGGGTCTAATACGTCCATTGAACGTCCTCGACCAAGCATTTGGTTCATTTCTTTTTTAGTAGCTAACCGTTTCCTTCCTGTCCCTTGTTCATTAAAACGTACTACAGAACATTCCTCTACAAATTCGTCAAAGATGGTAATTTCATCTTTCATTTTTTCATGGGTGTACATTTTGGAAGCGACCTTATCGCTAAAAGATATTCCTTTTTCGTTTACATGGTAAACAACTCTATCATAGCATTCATCTTTTAATGTACAGAAAGCTCTGAAATAGACACCTCTCGTTTTACTGTATGATATAAATGGTATAGCATCTGGTATATAATCGTTGATATAAGCACCATTATTACCATCAAATATAATATGAGTGTCCGGGATATTATATCTAGCAGCTAAAATTTGTAGTGTATTCGCATTTTGTTGTGGCGTTGAATGTCCCAATACTACAATATCTATAATGTGAAATCCATCCCATACCAACGAAACGAAATTATCTTTACCTGTATCAGCTAAGTCGGCAGTAATCCATCTATCACCATTAATTTGCGGATCTGCCAATTCTATTTCACGAGCTTTATAAGAAGGGATAGGAGCTTCGGAGTCATCTTCCATGTCAACATTCCAATTACCTTCAATTAACATGTGGCTCATCTTCCCACCAGTGGAAGCTACACTACCAATATATCCCGGATTATTTTTTAATAAAGCAGTATTTTCCGCTAGATTACCTTTAATAAATACGAATGACTTAATAAGCTCGTTATAGTCAAAATTACCTTTTAGACTAGATAATTTCCTATCTATATCTATTTTAGCTTGTTTATATACTTCTTCTTTCGTATTTCCCCAAATAACATCATCAATAGTGTCTCCATTGATATAGAAGTATCTTACTACGCCATCTCTTTCAGGGATAATGTAGCCATCTATACCGATATACCAGCTTAGCCATTTTCTTACCCAATGATTTTTTTTAGGATTTAAGGTAGCTCTAATTTTCCCTGACCATTTTGCAGAGCCTCTACAGCGAGACATTATATATTTAAACGTCTCAAATTTATATCCTGTTAATTCTTCCCAGAAAAACGCATCTGCTTGGACACCCTTCCAAGTCTCTACGATTAATTTATAATCTTCATTCGCTAAATGTCTAGCTTCTACATACGCTTTGCTTGGAAATGTGATTCGAGGGGAATCAGACATTTTTGTATCTATAATATCCCCATAAGCTTCGCGAAAGCCATCTACAATACCACCTGCCGTTTTTAAGTCTCCTAAATTTTTTCTAAGAAAAATGGCTTTGAAATTGGGGTCTAAGACAGCCTCCGCCACAGAAAGAATTGAGCCAAAGGTTTTTCCTCCTCCAAGCGTTCCGCCAAAGAAAGCAACATCAACATTTGAACGTACAAATTTGGTTTGTCCGCCTTCTTGTGGTGTCACCACCTTAAAACCTTGTCCTTTTAATTCCTCTGCTAAACTCATTTTAATCTGTTATTTCAACTTCGTAATTCATCAATGCATTATAAGCTATATCTGATAGCTTATCTTTATATTTATTTGCCACCTCTTTTATAAAAGATTCCTTCTCTCGTTTGTATGCTAAAAAGGCTTCTTCTTCTGTAGGGAAAACGCCAAGATAACATGTTTTACCCCATTTCAATAGCGTTGCTGTATAATTTGTTCCATTATGTGAAACCCCTATGTAAAAGTCACCTCTTTTGTTTTTATTTGTAATAAAAATAGTATTTATTTCTTTAGGTACGAAGCAACAAGTTTTAGGTGAATATTCACGGTTGTTGTGAACCCGAATGTCTTTGTCAAGAGAATATCCTTCTTGGTAGTTTTCATCAAACCATTGTTTGAAATTAGAGAAAGATAACCATTCGTCACATACTGTACAGTCTTGATATGTAGTCTTATATTCTAAAGATTTAGAATCATAACATCTGCGTATCATTCCGTACCATATATCATAACTTTTTAATAAATTCCCATTATCATCAACGCAACGACCTTTATAATCATTTCTAGCAACTCCATAAATTAATGTATTTCTATCTAATATACGTTTGCTTTTTGAACATTGAGGGCAACCATGTCCATTTAGCAAATTGTTGGGAGTTTGAAAGAAAAGACCATGTTCTGGACAGATTACACATACTTTCACGTTCGATTTTATATAATCCACTTTGGAATAATCGTAATGTGGATATATTAATGAAGCCTTTTCAATAAATAATTCTGTATCACTTGCTACATTGCTACATTTAGGGCATCCACACTTTGTTGACACATGAGTTCTTGGTAATTGCCAGAATGTTCCATGTTCAAAACATACTATCTCCACCTTTGTATTATTGTTTACATATACAACTTTGGAGTAATCATATTTATTTCCATGAACCATAATTGCTTCTTTAATAAATTCTTCTTTAGTCTTTTTTCTAGGCATAATATTATTTTTGTTGGCATGGTTAATATTCAAATAATGGGAAGTGTCATGCCTAAACCACTTATCGCAGGTTAATTACTCCTGCTATCCCATTATCCAATGCAAATATATACATTTTTATGCAAAAATACTATTCTAAATCTTCTGCTTTTTTAATATTAGAAAAACTTAGTACACCGGTGTACTAAATAGTTCCCTTATTTCATGGGATAACTTGGTTTATTCCTTTATTTTGTGTGCAAATTATTAACATAACTTAGAGGAATTATGAAGTTTACAAAAGAACAAGCCGTTGAACAACTCAAAGGCTTACTGACAGAAGGTGGGAAAACCCTGCATTTGTCAGACAGAACAATTAATGAGAATATAGATGACCTAATTCCATTATTGGTAAATGATGAAACTGAACTTTCTGATTTTATAAGTAAGGCATTACCTTTTGTAAAAAGGACAAATGCAAACTTTGAAAAAGAAAAGGCAGATTTTATTAAGAGCTATAAACCCACTCAATCTCAAACTACACAGCAGCAACAGTCTACAACTCCGCCTACTGATGACGATGCCTTATCACAATTACAAGCGCAGATACAGCAGTTGCAAGACAAAATAGAAAGAGAAGAAAAGGAAAAAGCTCTATCGCAAGTAAGGAAAAACTTTAAGTCTGAATTGAAATCCGCTGGGATCAAGGATGATAAGTGGATTGACACTTACATTTCTAAAATTCAAATTTCGGAAGATTTAGATATAAAGGAAGAAGCGAAGTCTACATTAGAATTATACAACCTTTCCAGAGTTGATATACCTGATGGGACAACCCCTTACAAGCCTATTGGTGGTGATCCCTCTAAGAGTAAGATAAGTTGGGATGATGTTAAAAATGAAAAATAAAAAAATTATAAGAATATGGTAGAAAATCTTTTAAATACGACCGCAGCCGTAATGTATGGTAGAACCATGTTACAGGGGAGTGGTATTATCGGAGGTACTAGAGAAGTCTTTGTGCCGAGAGTATGCGTATTGAATGACCAAGTATTCCCTCAAACTGGTGGTATTATCAAGAATCCGTTTAAAACAGGCGGTAAGATGTACGCAGGTGATTTGGTAGAATATCATTGGAATGGTAATGGTGTCGCTAATAGTCATGAAAATGCAGAAGTGATTCTTTTGAAGGTATTTGAAGTTCAGGCAGCTACTGGTGCTTCCGATACAACAGTATATATAAAAAGAGATGGTTTCAGACATAAACCTTGTGTAGGTGATATCTTAATGAAAGCTCCTGATGATTTTGCTACGACAGGTACAGCAGTCACAGTTTCAGCAGTAGAGGCAACAACTAATACAAAAGAAAATGTATGGAAATTAACGTTGTCTGCAACTCTTGGAACATTGGCAAAAAATGATATTTTGGTTGAAGCTGCCGAAGCTGGTTCCGGTAAAAAGATGCTTGTTCAGAATCCGAATGCTGTTCTTCCTTGTGATTTGGATTTGAAATATAGACCTGCAACAGGTGAAGATGATGAGGAAGGAGCTACGTATATGGTTACACCTGCATTGCACGCAACAATGTACACCTATTTGATGTCTCCGATTCCTCCGGCTGTTAAAGCTATTAACAAGTCAAGAATTGATGGTTGGTTTGAAATTTAAAGAAAATAAGAAGTATGTCAAGATTCGATTTTAATAATAGTAGATATGCGGCTTTTTTCCGTAGCGGAGAAGGTCAGCAAATACTCCGTGATTATATTGATAATTCAGGAATGATTAATATCAATTATAATTGGTGGAGAGGTCAGTTTACGGTGAATCCACAAGTAACTCCTACAGATGCATCAGGAAAAGCTTCTTTCATGGTTGAAGCCTCTATAAATCGTGCAGCAGGAGTATTGGATATGCGTGCTCCACTAGGTAAGGCGCATCCGTATAACAAGGAAGGTCTTTCATTCTATACAGGTACAATTCCAGATTTTACGTCAGATGCTATTGCAGAGACAGCTATGGAACGTATGTACAAACAGGAGTATTATGCAGAGTTTGGTAATGATGCTAAGTTTATCAGAGAATGGACAAAACGTGTCCAAGATTTGATTGATGCAAAAGATCAAACTGCAAATTACATGTGTGCTCAACTTCAAACCAAAGGCTATGTGCTATATGATATTGGTAGAGGTATAAAGGGTATTAAACAAAAGGCTGCTATTCCCGAAGAAAACTTTGTAAAGGCAGGTGAAAAAGTTTGGACTGCTCCTGATGCTAAACTGTTCTCTCAAATGGTTCTCATTGAAGATCAGTTCAGACAAAGAACAGGATTTGGTGGCGCAATGAAATGGCTTATTCCTAAGAAAATGTATCAAGACGTTTTCTTGGAAAATGCAGAAGTCAAGCAGTGGGTTAACTATATGCGCAACCTCAATACTAACAGCCCGATGGAAGCTCCTGATATTCCAGTTATTCTGAAAGAACAGTTTAATAGAGCTGTAGCTGCATTTGATGGGTTGTCTCCTATTGAAATTGTAGTAGAAGAAGAAAAGAATAAAGAATGGGGCGGTGATACTACAATTCATGGATGGGCTGAAAATGTAGCAGTTCTTCGTCCGGTCGGACCTGCTGGACTTATCATGCATACCAATACTTTGGATGAACGTATGGCAAGTATGGCTGGAAACAATGTGGTTTCTCAAACATTCGCATCTATTGACGGTTTCTCTTTGCTTCACAATGCAGAAATGGTTGATGGTGAATATAAATCTTGGAGTACCCGTTTGATTACGTCATTTATTCCTGCTTTAACAGAGTTCCCGGAACATATTATTGTTGATACAGCAACAGCAGATTCTTAATATGGCTCAAATTGATATTATACACTATCTTGAAGGTTTGACTGCCTTTGTCTTTGACAAGGCAGTCCTTACCCGTATTGCAGTAGATAGAGACGTTATAGATATTACAGATACCAAACAGCTTACACAACAGCAAAAAGATTTGCTATTAGCTGATTTGCTTTATGTGATTTTTACCGCTCCCAATTATACTGCTAGTCTGACGAACCAACATGGAGCTTATACTCAAACAATTGGTAGCCAACGATACGATTCTAAAAAAGATGTATATAATATTATGATAGGTCTGTATAAGAAATGGGACGATCCAAAGGCTGAATTATTAGGTGGTAGTACAACAACTTGGATAAATGAGTATGACTGATGATTATAGATAGGGACATAATGCAAGAATATCCTTTTGATGGAGTATTTTACACTTATGGGATTGATGAAAGCAAACCTCCCGATCAACAGGTAGAAGAAGAGATTATAGTCTTGGAAACAAAATGTGATATACAAGGAGCGCAGAAAGAAGATTCAGGTGTAATATCAAATGCGTACAATGTGTATTTCCCTTTTGATAAGTCAGTAGGTATATCAATAAAAAAAGGTCATAAATTTAGGAGCAAGATGTATGGCTTCTCTATTACTGATGCTATCGTTATTGATATTATACCAACTCAATTAGGTGGTTGTGCAGTTTATGTAAAAGATAATACTAGTGGATAATGAGACGTGTAAGTCCATATATTGATGATTTGGCGAAGAAATTAGCTATAAAAGGTCGGAACTTAATTGAAAAGGCTTATTTAGAGGCTGACTACAATAAGAATAAGACCCAAAATCTTCACGATAGTTATGGGAGTGCAGTTTTTTATAATGGTGAACTTTATCCAAATAGTAAAATGTATTTTAGTAAAGCTGCAACAACTTCTAAATACGATCCATATCAACAAGAGGCAATTACAGGTAGACAGGCTATCTCTGATTTTTTCGATGATTATAAGCCAAAAGATAAGGGAATGCAGCTTGTAGTTGCAGTAGCCATATTTTATGGTGGAATATTAGAATTAGGCGGAGGTAATTTACGTAGGAAATATAAAGTTATATCTATGATTGGAGATGACATTAGAGCATTGGCACAAGAAGTAGGTAAAGCTAAAGTTTCTATAATTCAAAACGGGAAAGTAAATGGATAAGAATTTATTAAATATATCAACTATTGAAACCTTTTTCAATGAATTATTGGATGAAAAAGTATCTTCTAATACTTTCTTTACAACTGTCCCTACAAATATTGATACTACTTGGTCTGACCTTGTTGTGATTGACTGTGCTAATTCTATCCAAGATTTGAATGCCTATGGTGTAGGAACTGTATTAGTTTGGTTATATGCAAAGCCATTCAGCAATGGACGTAAGAATGTTGCTGTAATGTCTAAACTCGAAAAAGCTCTAAATGAAGCTTTAGAAAACAATAAAAATGCGTCTTATGCAGTTAGCAAAAAAGGCACATTTGCTGATTTTGATAGTGATGCTAAGATGCATTGTAATATAGTAGAAATTCAATTATTAATCGTTTAAAAATAAAAAATTATGGCATTAACAGTTACAGAGACTAGAAAAAATAACGCTAACTCCATTATCTACAATCCCAAGTTTTTATATGTAACACCGTATGTAGATGGCGTACCTGGTACAAAAACTTGGCAATGTATGGATATTATTCGTGATTCAACTACTATCACACAAGAGGATAATACTGAAAATCCTATTGAAAATGAATTATCTTCAACTCCAATCATTAACAACATTCAAGCAGGTAACTATACGTTTACTACTGAAATTGGAGATTTGCAGGCTGAACTCTTAAAAGATTTGCTAGGATTCACCATTGGTACAGGTAAGAACGCCTATGCGCCTGATGGCTATGTAGAGAAATTTGCTCGTATCGACATGGTATTTCAAAATGGCAGTAAATATACCGCTGTTGTATTGCCGAAATTGCAATTGAGTCCGACAATTACTCTTGATTCAATGAGTACTTCTATCGGTCGTATTGCTCTTGGCGGATCAGCGCAGGCTGTTCAGTTCAAATATGGGGCAGATACTGCAACATTGACTCCTTTGGCTATGATTTATAATTATACCGTTCCGCCTACAGATATGTCATTAGATGGCACGGGGGGAGCGTAAGGGAATCAGTGTCTCCGGCTAATTCCCTAGAAAGTTCAATCGGAGAAACAAGGGTAGCTTCTAATGGAGTTACATCTAAAAAGAAAAATACAATTCTTTAATAAAAGGGAGGGAGGTTACTCCTTCCCTTATTTTTTAAAAGCACTAGATACAACTTAACACATAATTGATTATATTTGTGCATGCAACGGGTAGAACGACATATTATCATTGGAAACAGTAACTTGGATAGGCTTTGTTTCTTATCCAAGAACTTGTATAACTACGTGAATTATCTGATACGTCAGGAGTTTACGCAGAATGGGAAGATGTTGTCTGAATATGAAGTTACTACAAGTCTTGCTAAAGAGAAGCAGGTTGACTATATCTCATTACCTGCGCAGACAAGTCAACAGGTAATTAAGTTGCTATTCAAGAATTGGAAGTCGTTTTTTAAGTTATGTAAATGCAAGGATAAGCTAAATGGTAGAC
>OMEC01000082.1_pt1 | contig 53472 bp, 46 predicted proteins | sample 1673401 | NCBI WGS metagenome assembly OMEC01 (sample SAMEA103958110, study PRJEB25191) | human gut metagenome | reverse complement strand
CCCCTTTGTGTCTTTACTATACCCCATTTCCGGGGCTTTGTCAATCGTTTCCCGCGACAATTGCATGAGGGGCCGATGCCCACATCGGCCCGAAACAGATGGGCGAGACAGTTTCAATGAAACGAGGACGCTCAATGATTGGAGCTCTCGGGGCGATGTGCCTCAATCGCCCCCATGGTCATTTTAACTGTCATTGCTCTGGTTCTCCAGAATAGCAAAGAGAAGTAACCGTCTAACCCTTCCAAAAGTTACGGTTACTTCTCTGTAACAAACGGGAGCCGTCCTACTGGCAGCACCCTTTGTGTCTTTACTATACCCCATTTCCTGGGCTTTGTCAATCGCCTCCCGCCGGTGCGGCAGGACAATTTTGCAAAAAACCGCAGGGGGCGATTGCCACCGGCAATCGTTCCAAAAGCCGAAGTGGTCCTCTATTCCGCGCCAGTGCGCACACTGGCATGGAATATGCTGGATGCGGGGATGCTTCCGTAGAAAGCGCCGAAACCCTGCTTTTCCAAACGAAAAGCGGGCCGGAAGAATTCTTAAGGAGGGCGGATTGGTTTGCGGGAGCAAACCTTTCAGCGCCTCCTTAAGCCGCATTCTTGCGGAGCTTCTTGGCGGGACAAGAAGCTCCCCGCCGGAGGCACCCAGCCGAAAGTCCCGACAGGGCTTCAGTCAGAACCCCTCCGGCCTTTTTGATATTGTACATGAATTCTTTGACGCTCGCAATCGCCGCCGCGCATAACTTTCCCGGCTTCTGGAAATACTGTCTCCAGGAAAAGGCGGTGCTTGGATGGAAGAATTTCAGTTGAATACCAAAATCGTCTCCGGCCCCGGGGCCATTGGGGTGCTGGGGCAGGAGAAGGCCCGGCGGGTGTTTCTGGTGACAGACCCCTTCTTTGTGAAAAACGGCATGGCAGACCGGGTGGTCCGGGCCGCCGGTGCGGAAAGCTGGGAGATTTTTGACGGCGTGCAGCCAGACCCCAGCGTAGACCTGGCGGCCCGGGGCACCGCCCGGCTCAAGGCCTTCGGCCCGGACCTGCTGATTGCCCTGGGGGGCGGCAGCGCCATGGACAGCGCCAAGGCCATGGCCTATTTCAGCGGCACGGATGCGCCCCTGGCCGCCATTCCCACCACCTCCGGCTCCGGGTCTGAGGTGACGGATTTTGCGGTGCTGACCCACGGGCAGACCAAATACCCCCTGGTGGATAAGCGGCTCCAGCCCGGCCTGGCCATTCTGGACAGCGACCTTTTGGACGAGCTGCCCCCGGGGCTCATTGCGGACACGGGCTTTGACGTGCTGACCCACGCCGTGGAAGGCTATACCGCCTCCAACGCCGGAACCATTCCGGATCTGCTGGCCCAGGATGCCTTCCGCACAGCCTTCGCCTGCCTGCCCGCCTCCTACGCAGGAGACAGATCCGTCCGGCTGCGGCTGCACATGGCCTCCACCCTGGCGGGAATTGCCTTCTCCCGGTCCGGGCTGGGGCTGTGCCACGCCATGGCCCATGTGCTTGGGGGCCGGTTTCACATCCCCCACGGGCGGCTGAACGCCATTCTCCTGCCCGCCGTCATCTCCGGCAACGCCCCGGCAGCCCAGGCCAAATACGCCCGGCTTGCCCGGGCCGCCGGTCTTGGCGGCAGCGCCGACACCGTCGCCCTGCGGAATCTGAAAAACGGTCTTATCCGGCTGCGGAAGGACCTGGGGCTGCCCCAGACCCTCTCCCAGGCAGGAGCCCCGCCCGCCCAGGTCTGGGCCGCCACCGGGGAGATCGTGGAAGCGGTACTGGCAGACCCCTGCTGCAAGACCAACCCCGTACCCGTGGAGGACTATCTGGTCCGCCGGGTGCTGGAGGAGGTGACCGGGAATTTCTGAGCTTACAAGCGTGGGCCTGGACGTGGGCACCACCTCCACACAGATGATCGTGTCCCGGCTGCGCATCGAAAACCGGGCCTCGGAGTTCGCCGTGCCGGATCTGGTCATTGCGGACCGGGAAATTCTCTACGAAAGCCCCGTGCACTTCACGCCCCTGCGCTCGGAAGCCCTGGTGGACGGAGAGGCCCTGCGCACACTGCTGCTGGAGGAATACCGCCACGCCGGGCTCACCCGGGAAACCGTGGACACCGGGGCGGTGATCGTCACCGGAGAGACCAGCCGGAAGGAAAACGCCCGGGAGGTGGCCCAGGCCCTGTCGGGCCTGGCCGGGGACTTCGTCGTGGCCACGGCGGGGCCGGACCTGGAAAGCGAGCTGGCCGCCCGGGGCTCCGGAGCCGTGGCCTACAGCGCCGAAACCGGGAAAACCGTCCTGCACATGGACATCGGCGGGGGCACCGCCAACCTGTGCCTGATCCGTGGGGGCGAAATTGCCGCCACGGGGTGCCTGAACGTAGGCGGGCGGCTGCTGAAGCTGGATAAGCTGGGATCTGTCACCTACGTCTCCCCGGTTCTGGGGGGCCTCTGGGAGCTTCCCCCCGGGAGTCGTCCTTCCCAGGCGGACATTGACGCACTGTGTGCCCGTCTGGCCCAGGCCTTGGAGGCGGCGGCGGGACTGACCCAGGCGGATGGGCTGCTCCGGCAGCTCACCACCGAGGGCACCCGTCCCCTGCCCATGAACGCTCCCGAAGAGGAAATCACCCTTTCCTTCTCCGGCGGCGTGGCAGACTGCATCGCAAAGGACTTCCCGCCGGATGCCTTCGGCGACATCGGCCCCAGCCTGGGCCGGGCCATCCGGGAGAGCAAGCTGTGCAGGCCCGGCTACCGCCTGGGCGCGCAGACCATCCGGGCCACGGTCATCGGCGCGGGGTGCCACACCACCGCCCTCTCCGGCAGCACGGTCTTCTGCCGGGATGTGGCCCTGCCCCTGCAAAACCTGCGTGTCGTGCCTCTTTCCCCCCGGGAGCAGGCAGCATTACCGGCTCATTTGCCGGAAAAGCTGCGCGCTGCGGAAGGGCAGGCCATTGTGGCCCTGCCCGGGCTTCCCGCCCCCGGCTACGCCCAGATCTGCGCCCTGGCGGAAGCGCTGCTGGAGGCCGTCCCCCAGGGGCCGGTGCTTGTCTGCCTGGAGGAGGACCAGGCCAAGGCTCTGGGGCAGGCCATGGCCTGCCGGACGGAACGGCCCATTCTCTGCATTGACAGAGTCAAACCGCCCCGGGACGGCTTTCTGGACATCGGCCCCCCGGCAGGGGCGGCCTACCCGCTGGTGGTAAAAACCCTCGTATTCGGAAAGGAACAGCAGCTATGAATAAGGAAGAACTGTCCGCCATGGTGGCAGACATTTTGAAAACCATGGCTCCCGAGCCCGCAGTGAAGGCCGCGCCCTATCACCCCACAGCCCCGGAGCCCACCCAGCAGGACACGGCGCAGCCGGATAGCTTCGTGCCGGACATCACCAAGCTGGACCTGCGCCGCCTCTACCTGACGGAGAATCCGGCAGACGGGCCGAAGTTTCTCGCCATGAAGGCCAAGACCCCCGCCCGTCTGGGCTGCGGCCGGGCCGGTGCCCGGTACAAAACCCTGACCATGCTCCGCTTCCGGGCGGACCACGCGGCGGCCCAGGACACGGTGTTCAGCCAGGTTCCGGAGGACTATGGGGCCAGCCACGGCTTCGTGGCCGTGCAGACCCGCTGCCAGAGCAAGGACCAATACCTGACCCGGCCGGACCTGGGCCGGACCTTCGATGCAGAAAATCTGGCAATTCTCCAAAAAGCCCTGCCGAAGAATCCCCAGGTGCAGCTGGTCATCGGCGACGGCCTGTCCTCGGCGGCGATCCTGGCCAATGCCGCCGACTGTCTGGCGGCCATCCAGGAGGGGCTGAAGCTGCGGCACATTGAATGCGGCAAGCCCGTCTTCGTCCGGTACTGCCGGGTAGGGGCCGGAGATGTGATCGGGGACGTGACCGGCGCCAAGGTGGTGTGCATGCTGGTAGGCGAGCGGCCCGGGCTGGTGACGGACAAGAGCATGTCCGCCTATATCACCTATGAGGCCCGGACCGGAGTGCTGGAATCCCAGCGGACGGTGGTCAGCAACATCCACGCCCAGGGCACCCCCGCCGTGGAGGCCGGGGCACACATCGCAGGGCTCCTGGAAACCGTTCTGAAAAAGGGCGCGTCCGGCGTGGCCCTCTATGGGGAGGCCGTGGGATGAGCCCCGTAAAGGTCCTGGCAGTCCGCTATCTGCAAAATGCGGCCCTGAGCAGCGCCCTTGGCACGGAGAAGAAGTGCCTTGCCATGGTGACCACGGACTGCGACGACGCCACCTATATCGCCCTGGACGAAGCCACCAAGGCGGCGGATGCGGAGGTGGTCTACGCCAGGAGCTTCTACGCCGGGGCTGCCAACGCCACCCAGCCCTACGCCGGGGAGGTCATCGGCATTCTGGGGGCGGACACCCCCGGGGCTGCCCGCAGCGCCATGGAGGCGGCGCTATTTGCCCTGAAAAACCTGGGCTTTGCGGAATCCGGCGGGGTCAATTATCTTGCCCATACGGTCAGCAGTGCGGGAGGCTTCCTGTCCCGGGAGGCCGGGGTTCCCCTGGGCAGCGCTCTGGCCTACCTGATCGCCCCGCCTCTGGAAAGCCTCTACGGTCTGGACGCGGCGCTGAAGGCGGCGGACGTGAAGCTGTGCGTCTTCTACGGTCCTCCCAGCCAGACCAATTTCGGCGGCGGCCTGCTCACCGGCACCCAATCCGCCTGCGAAGCCGCCTGCCAGGCCTTCCGCCAGGCCGTGGAGGAAGTGGCAAGGTTCCCGAAATAGTGCAATCGATAAATTGAGACTTGTGGGGCACGAGTTGACAGTTGACAGTGTACAGTTGACAGTTATTGTGTCCCTCCGGGACGACAAAAAATACTTTTTTCATTTCCGAAGGAAATTCCTCAACTGTCAACTGTCAATTGTCAACTGTCAACTTGTAAGCAACCCTTATTTTGTGTAACAAACCATCTGAAAGGACGAACAAACTATGGACACCAATTCTCTTGGAATGATCGAAACGAAGGGCCTTGTAGGGGCCATTGAGGCGGCGGACGCCATGGTGAAATCCGCCAATGTGCAGCTGGTAGGCAAGGAGCAGGTGGGCGGCGGGCTCGTCACCGTGATGGTCCGTGGGGACGTGGGTGCCGTAAAGGCCGCCACGGACGCCGGAGCCGCAGCAGCGGAGAAGGTAGGCGAGCTGATCTCCGTCCACGTCATTGCCCGGCCCCATGTGGAGGTGGACAACATTCTGCCCAAGGCCCGGGCGGACCGGCCCGCCGCGCAGGGGAAATAAGCCTTGCTCTATACCCTGGAAAACGTGCGGGACAATCTGCGCACCCGGGAGGGGAAACGGGTCTTCTTCCTGGGTGCGGGGGACAATCTCACCAGCGCCGCCCGGGACTTTCTGAAGGAACAGCGCATTCCCATTCTCCCGGCGGAAAACGCCAAAATCACCCGCTACGAAACATTGGACGGCGGCTTTTTAGAAGAAAAGCCGGAGCACATGACCCAACTCACCGGCAATCTGCTGGTACCCAAAACCCACCCCAGAATTGTCTTCCGGGGCAAGCTGGATTCTCTGGAGGCCGCCCTGCTGCTGGAAGCCCGGGCGCTGCCGGAGCAGGCGAAGGCCCTTGAAGAGATCTTAGGCTGCGTGCGCAAGCTCCTCCGGTGCGAGGTGCTGGAGGAGCCCTTCGTGCCGGAAACGCTCTGCGGCCTGACGGAGCGCGAGCAGCGCGCGCGCAGCCAGAACCCCCAGAAATACTACGGCTGCCCCCACTTCATGCCGGAGCCCCACGACAGCCCCGCCATTTTGCGCCTGAACCGGCTGCGCACCCAGATTCGGGAGACGGAGCTGGCGGCGGCAGCGGCCTTTGGCCGGGACCGGACGGACATCCTTCGGGCTCTGAACCGGCTGAGCAGCCTTGTGTATATTCTCATGCTCCAATGCAAAGGAGAAACGAGCCCATGAAACTGAAAACCACCCTTTTGGGAAAGACATACCAGTTCCGGGACTTAAAGCAGGTCCTGGCCAAGGCCAACGAGGAAAAATCCGGGGACAAACTGGCGGGCCTTGCCGCCGAGAGCGCCCAGGAGCGCGTGGCCGCCAAGGTTGTTCTTGCCGGTGTCACACTGCAGGAGCTCCGGGAGCATCCGGCGGTGCCCTACGAAACCGACGAGGTCACCCGGATCATCCAGGACGACCTGAATCTGCCGGAATACGAAAAAATAAAGCTCTGGACGGTATCCGAGCTCCGGGAATGGATTCTGGACGAGAACACCACCGGCGCCGATATCCGCCGACGCAGCCGGGGGCTGACGGCGGAAATGGCGGCGGCGGTGTGCAAGCTCATGAGCAACCTGGACCTCATCTACGCCGCCCGGAAGATCACCGTCACCGCCCACTGCAATACCACCATCGGTCTGCCGGGAACCCTGAGCTGCCGCCTGCAGCCCAACCACACCACAGACGACCCCGAGGGCATCACCGCCTCCGTCCTGGAAGGGCTGAGCTTCGGGGCGGGAGACGCGGTGATCGGGCTGAACCCGGTGACGGACTCTCCGGAGCAGGCGGGGAAAATCCTCCGCCGGTTCCAGGAGATCAAGGAGCACTGGGCCATTCCGACCCAGATCTGCGTGCTGGCCCATGTGACGGCCCAGATGAAGGCCGTAGAGGCGGGCGCGCCCTGCGATCTGATCTTCCAGTCCATTGCCGGCAGCCAGAAGGGCAACGAGGCCTTCGGCTTCAACGCCCAGACCATTGCCGACGCCCAGGCGCTGATGCTCCAAAAGGGCACGGCGGAAGGGCCAAACGTGCTGTATTTTGAGACCGGCCAGGGCTCGGAGCTCTCCAGCGACGCCCACTTTGACACGGACCAGGTGACCATGGAGGCAAGGTGCTACGGCTTTGCCCGGCACTTCTCCCCCTTCCTGGTGAACACCGTGGTGGGCTTCATCGGGCCGGAATACCTGTACGATGCCCGGCAGGTCACCCGGGCGGGGCTGGAGGACCACTTTATGGGCAAGCTCTTAGGGGTCAGCATGGGCTGCGACTGCTGCTACACCAACCACATGAAGGCGGACCAGAACGACATTGAAAACCTGGCCTCCCTGCTGACCCTGGCGGGCTGCAACTACTTTATGGGCATTCCCCACGGGGATGACATCATGCTCTCCTACCAGACCACCGGCTTCCGGGACACCGCCGCCCTGCGGGAGATCACCGGCAAAACCGCCATCCCGGAATTCCAGCAGTGGCTGGAAAAGATGGGCTTCGTGGAAAACGGCCGCCTGACCAAAAAGGCCGGCGACGGGTCGGTCCTGTTGTACTAACTAAAAAGTCTTCCCCTTGGGGAAGGTGGCAGGGCGAAGCCCTGACGGATGAGGGACGGGACGCAGAACCAATCAGAAGAAATCTATGCAATTATGTTCCAGCAATTAGAAACAAAGCTGCTTGAGCTGAGGTGATACCGGTCCCGCTTGCCGCCCCTCATCAGTCACGGCCCAAGGGGCCGCGACAGCTTCCCCCAGGGGAAGCCTTGAAAGGAGAATCCTATGGAGCTTGATATTGATTTGACCGCCCGGCAGGAGGCCCGGGAGCTGGCCCGGCAGGCCGGGGCGGCCCAGGAACGCCTGAACAAACTGGACCAGGGGGCGCTGGACGCCATCGTTGCCGCCATGGCCGCCGCCTTTGAACCGGAGTGCGCCGCCCTGGCCAAAATGGCCGTGGAGGAAACGGGCTTCGGCAACACCCAGGACAAAACCGAGAAGAATCTCTTCGCCTGCAAAACCGTGCTTTCCGCCATCGCGCCCATGAAAACCAAGGGCATCCTGCGGGAAATCCCGGAAAAGCGGCTGTGGGAGATCGGCGTGCCCATGGGGGTCATCGCCGCCATTGTGCCCAGCACCAACCCCACCTCCACCGTGTGCTACAAGGCCCTCATTGCAATAAAGGCCGGCTGCGCCATTGTCTTTTCGCCCCACCCGAAGGCAGCCAAATGCACCCGGGCGGCGGCGGAGCTTCTGGCCCGGGCGGCGGAAGCGGCCGGAGCCCCGGCAGGGGCCGTCGGCTGCCTGGCGGCGAGCCAGATGGCGGGAACCCAGGAGCTCATGGGGGCACCGGAGGTAAAGCTCATTCTCGCCACCGGCGGCCCCGGCATGGTCCGCTCCGCCTATTCCTCCGGCAAGCCCGCCATCGGCGTGGGGGCGGGCAACGGCCCGGCCTATATCCACACCTCGGCGGATGTGCCCGGGGCCATTGCCGCCATTGTCCGGTCCAAGACCTTTGACAACGGCACGGTCTGCGCCTCAGAGCAGAGCATCATCGTGGAAAAGAGCATGGAGTCTGCCGTTCTGGAAGAGGCCGGGCGGCAGGGCATTTACCTGATGCCCACGGAGGAGGCCGGGCGGCTTGCCCGGCTGCTGTTCAAGCCCACAGGCGGCCTAAACCCGGAAATTGTGGGCAAAAGCGCCATTTATCTGGCGGAAAAGGCGGGCTTCTCCGTGCCCAAGGACACCAAGGTCCTCATGGCCCGGGAGCAGGAGGCGGGGCCGACCCGGCCCTATTCCATGGAAAAGCTCTGCCCCGTGCTGGCCTTTTTCGTTCTGGACAGCGAGGACGCGGTGCTTCAAAAGGCCGTAGAGGTGCTGCGCCATGAGGGCAGCGGCCACACCTTCGCCATCCATGCCCGGGACGAGGGGGTTATCCGGCGGTTTGCTCTGGAAATTCCGGTGTCCCGGTTCCTGGTCAACGCCCCGGCGGCTCTGGGAGGCATTGGGGCCGCCACGGGCCTGTTCCCCGCCCTGACATTGGGCTGCGGCGCCGTTGGCGGCAGCAGCACCTCTAACAATATTTCGCCTATGGACCTGATCAACCTCCGCCGGGTAGCCTGGGGAACGGAAGCCATGCAGCAGAAGCAGGAGCACGACAGTGCGCTGGTAGAAATGCTGACGCAGAAGATTTTGGAGCGGCTGGGATAGACGACGAAGCAGAAGGCTGTGTGCAGTAGGAGTTGACAGTTGACAATTGACAGTTGACAGTTGAGGAATTTCCTTCGGAAATGAGTAAATTATTTTATAATCGTCCCGAAGGGACACAATAACTGTCAACTGTACACTGTCAACTGTACACTCGTACTCCCGCAGTTTCCTGCAACCGTAAAGGAGGAGAAGTTATTTATGGACATTTCCTGCCTGACCGAGGCGGTTCTCGGGCGGCTGTTTATTGAATTGGAGGCCTCCGGGCGGCATGTGCATGTCACCCGGGAGCAGGCCATGGCCCTGTTCGGCCATGCCTTAACGCCGGAGCGGCCCCTGAGCCAGCCCGGGCAGTTCCTGTCCCGGGAGCGGGTGACGGTGAAGGGGCCAAAAGGAGAATTCCAGAACGTGGCCGTGCTGGGGCCGGAGCGAAAGGCGGGGCAGGTGGAAATTTCCCTGACGGACTGCCGCCAGCTGGGTCTCTCCGCCCCGGTGCGCCTCTCCGGCGACATTGGGGGCACCCCCGGGGCGCTGCTGCTTGGCCCCCGGGGCACGGTGCAGCTGCGCGAGGGGGTCATCGTGGCCCGGCGGCATGTACACCTGACCCCCGAGGCGGCGGAGCGCTTTGGGGTAGCCCACGGCCAAACCGTCCGGCTGCGCACCTTTACGGACCGGCCCCTGATTTTTGAGGACGTGGCCGTCCGGGTGAGCCCCGACTTTGCCCCCTATGCCCATCTGGACTTCGACGAGGCCAATGCCTGCGGCTTCCGCAAGGGGGATCTTGGGAGGCTCGAGCCATGCGGGCGCTGCTGATCGGCCGGGAGCCCGCCGCCGCCCTGGGCTGGAGCTATGTGACGGAACCGCCCTATGACGCGGTGGTCATCGGCTCGCTGAGCCTTGGCTCGCTTCTGCGGTTTCGGGAGGAGCCGGTGCTGGAGGCCCTGGCCCAGGGGAAAAGCGTCTACCTCTACACCCCGGGGCTGCCGGAAAGCCCCAAGAATCGGGCACTGGCTGCCTCTCTGACCGCCGCCCAGCGGGAGCTGAAAAACTGGGGCGTTCTGTTCACGGACGGAGGCCGCAAGCGCCTCATTACCGCCGAGGAGGCCCGGCTGCTTCTGGCCCAGGGCAAGCGCCCGGGGCAGGACGCGGTTTTAACGCCTCTGGCAAAGGAAATTATGGAGGGAAAGCATTGAAAATCGGATCTGTTGTAGGCTCCATCTGGGCCACGCGGAAGGCCGCCTGCCTGCAAGGGCAGACCTTTCTGGTGGTCCGGTCCGGAGCGGAAGAGCTGGTGGCAGCGGACCAGGTAGGGGCAGGCCCCGGAGACCAGGTACTGCTTGCCACGGGAACCGTGGCCTCCCGGTATTGCATGGACGCCCCGGTGGACGCCGCCGTGGTGGCGATTTTAGACAGTAAGGAGCGGAAAGCCTGAATGTCCTTCCACGAGATTCTCATTGGGATCATGGCGGTTTTCGCCCTGCTTGGCGGCATTGACCGAATACTCGGCAGCCGGTTTGGCCTGGGCCCCCGGTTTGAAGAGGGGATTCTCGCCATGGGCACCCTGGGGCTTGCCATGATCGGCATCGTGTGCCTGGCCCCGGTGCTGGCAAGGCTTTTGCGGCCCATCGTTGTGCCGGTTTACGGATTTCTCGGGGCAGACCCCGCCATGTTCGCCGGAACCCTTCTGGCCTGCGACATGGGCGGCGCTTCCCTGGCCCGGGAGCTGGCTTTGAGCCCGGAGGCAGCGGGACTGGGAGGCATTCTCACCGGCTCCATGCTGGGGGCCACCGTGGTCTTCACCATTCCCGTGGCCATGGGCCTGCTGCGGCAGGAGGACCGGCCCGCCATGGCCAAGGGAATCCTGTGCGGCATCGTTGCCATTCCCCTGGGCATTCTGGCGGGAGGCCTGACGGCGGGGTTTCCCGCCGCCATGGTGCTGCGCAACCTCATCCCCATTGTGCTCATCGCAGCGCTCATTGCCCTTGGGCTCTGGCGGGCGGAGAAGGCCATGGTCACGGCCTTTACGGTGTTCGGCAAGATCGTAGTCGCCATTGTCACTGTAGGACTGGCCGCCGCCATTGTGGAAAACCTGACAGGGTTTGTCCTCATCCCCGGCCTGGCCCCCATCTCCGAGGGCTTCGAGACCGTGGGGGCCATTGCCATTGTACTGGCCGGGGCCTTCCCTTTGGTGTATGTCATCACCCGGCTTTTAAAAAGGCCCCTGCTGTCCCTGGGAAAGCTGCTGGGCATCAACGACACGGCAGCGGCCGGGCTGGTGGCAACACTGGCCAACTCCATTGCCGCCTTTGAGACGGTGAAGGACATGGACGACCGGGGCAAGGTGGTAAACATCGCCTTCGCCGTCCCCGCCGCCTTCGTCTTCGGCGACCACCTGGGCTTCACCGCCGGGTTTGCCCCGGAGCTTCTGGGCGCCATGATCGTGGGCAAGCTGGTGGGCGGCATAGCCGCGGTAGGGGTGGCGCTGGCGCTGACGCGCCAGTGCAATTGACAGTTGACAGTGTACAGTTGACAGTTGTGGTGTCCCTTCGGGACGATTTATAATTATTTCATTCATTTCCGAAGGAAATTCCTTAACTGTCAACTGTCAATTGTCAACTGTCAACTCGTAAACCACCGGCCTCAATCTCCCTCCTGCCCGAAAAACTCCTTGACAAATCTTCTTATTACGGGCTATAATGGGAAATCATACCGGCGATGAAGAGAAGAGTACGCTGCGGATGCGTTCAGAGAGCCCTTGGGCGGTGAAAAAGGGTGCGCGGAGGCGGCGGAACATGGTCTTGGAGCCGAGGGGTCGATAGGTAGGCCTCTCCGGGTGCGCCCGTTACCGCGTCAACGAGGCAGATCTTTCTGCAAATCAAGGTGGTACCGCGTCAATTCTTGTCGCCCTTGGGTTTTGCCAAGGGCGATTTTTCGATTTTAAGGAGGTTTTTCTATGTGTAATGCCTGCAAAGGAAAGTTCTACATTACCACACCCATTTACTATCCGTCCGCCAAGCTGCATATCGGCCACACCTACTGCACCGTGGCCACCGATGCCATGGCCCGCTACAAGCGGCTCCAGGGCTACGACGTTATGTTCCTCACCGGCACCGATGAGCACGGCCAGAAGATCGAGGACAAGGCCAAGGAGGCCGGCGTCACCCCACAGCAGTTTGTGGACAACATCGTGGAAGGCCCCGGCGGCGTGCTGGACCTGTGGAAGCTGATGAACATCTCCTACGACCGGTTCATCCGCACCACCGACGACTACCATGTGGCCGCCATCCAGAAGATCTTCAAGAAGATGCATGACAATGGCGACATCTACAAGGGCACCTACAAGGGCAAATACTGCAAGCCCTGCGAGAGCTTCTGGACCGAGAGCCAACTGGTGGACGGCAAGTGCCCCGACTGCGGCCGGGAGGTACAGGACGCGGAGGAGGAAGCCTATTTCTTCCGGCTCAGCAAATACGCCGACCGGGTGCAGGACCTGCTGGAGAACACCGACTTCCTGGAGCCCCGGAGCCGGGTCAACGAGATGGTAAACAACTTCATCAAGCCCGGCCTGGAGGACCTGTGCGTCTCCCGGACCAGCTTCACCTGGGGCGTGCCCGTGGACTTCGACCCGGGCCATGTGGTCTATGTGTGGATCGATGCCCTCTTTAACTACATGACCGCCCTGGGCTTTGAGAATGACCGCTATCACGATCTGGAGAAGTTCTGGCCTGCGGATGTACACTTCGTGGGCAAGGAGATCGTCCGGTTCCACTCCATCATCTGGCCCGCCATGCTCATGAGCTTAGGTCTGCCCCTGCCCAAGAAGGTCTTCGGCCACGGCTGGCTGCTGCTGGACGGCGGCAAGATGTCGAAGTCCAAGGGCAATGTGGTTGACCCCTATGTGCTGGCCCAGCGCTTCGGCGTGGATGCTCTGCGGTTCTTCCTGCTGCGGACCTTCCCCTTCGGCTCCGACGGCAACTTCTCCAACGAGGCTTTGATCTCCACCATCAATGTGGATTTGGCCAACGACCTTGGCAATCTCGTCAGCCGGACCGTTGCCATGGCCCAGAAGTATTTTGGCGAACACCTGCCCGCCCAGCAGGCGGAGGACGGGGAAAAGGACGCGGAGCTCCTTGCCATGGCCTCCTCTCTGCGGGATAAGTACGAAGAGCAGATGGAGAAGTACGCCTTCCAGAACGCCCTGAATGAAATCTTCAAGGTCATCTCCCGGGCCAACAAGTATATTGACGAGAACGCCCCCTGGGTGCTGGCCAAGGACGAGGCCCAGAAGCCCCGGCTGGCAAGCGTGCTCTACAATCTGCTGGAGACCGTCCGCATCTGCGCTGGGCTTCTGCAGCCCTTCATGCCCGACACCGCCGCCGAGATCGGCAAGCGGCTGGGCGGCGCGGACCTGAGCTGGGACAGCCTGAATGCCTTCGGCGCCCTGCCCCGGGAGGCCGCCACCCTGGCCGGTCCCGCCCTGTTCCCCAGAATCGACATGGAAAAGGAGCTGGCCGAGCTGGAAGCGCTGAACAAGCCCGCCCTGCCCCCCCTGGAAATCGAGCCCTACACCCAGGAAAGCGTGGACTTCGACACCTTCTGCAAAAACGAGCTCCGGGCCGTGAAGGTCAAGGCCTGCACAAACGTCAAAAAGAGCGACAAGCTCCTGCAATTCACCCTGGATGACGGCACCGGCACGGACCGTCAGATCCTCTCCGGCATTGCCAAATACTACAAGCCCGAGGAGCTGGTGGGCAAGACCCTGGTGGCCATCACCAATCTGCCTCCCCGGAAAATGATGGGCAGAGAGTCTGCCGGTATGCTGCTCAGCGCCGTCCACAAGGAGAACGGCGAGGAGAAGCTGAACCTGGTCATGCTCTCCGACGCCATCCCCGCCGGCGCAAAGCTGTGCTGACGCTGTTCGCTGAATAAAAAAGTCTGCCTCGGAAGGTCAGGTTCCTTCCGAGGCAGACTTTTTTCGGCTTGTCAGAATTTTCAGAAAGCCGCAAGTGAAATACGCAAGAATTGCGTATTTTTAAAAAAATTTTTACGCAATTTTTGCGTATTTTCAAACTTCAAAATACGCAGTTTCAAAGTGAAATGCCGCTCAATACTCAATTCCCTTTCGCGCCCGCACCCCTTGATCAAAGGGGTGCTTTTCTTTGCGCATCTCGGTAACGTAGTCCGCAAGGTCCACAAGCGTCTGGGCAGGGTTCCGGCCGGTCAGGACGATTTCCTTTTCGCCTCCCCAGGCTTTCAGATAGGCAGCCACCGGCTCCATGGGGACGATCCCCCGGTTCAGGGCGGAAATGACCTCGTCCAGCACCAGCAGGTCCGCAGCTTTCCCCCGTTCCAGCAGTTCCAGAAGGTAGGCCGTATAGTCTCTGCGGGCCTGGTCCTTTTCCGTATCCGTCATGTGGACATAGCGGCCCGGCACCGTCCGGCAGTGGATGGCCGTCACCCCGGGGATGGTTTTCAGGATCTTGATCTCCCCGGAGCTGCCGTTTTTGAAAAACTGGCCGATGAGCACCTGTTTGCCCGCCCCTGCCATGCGCAGGGCCAGGCCCATGGCCGCCGTGGTCTTGCCCTTGCCGTCGCCGCAATAGATATGGACCATGGTTACACCTGCCGATTCAGGACCTTGTAGACAAAGTCCATGTCCATGCCGCTGCGGACCGCATCGGCCAGGATGTCGTACTGCTGCTGCTTGTAGGCATTCAGATCGAAGGTCTCCGCCTCCTCCGGGTTCAGGCCCTTCCGGCGGCACAGGTCCGCAACGATGGCCTGGGCAATGCCGCCCTCGTCAAAAATGCCGTGGATATAGCTGCCGTAGACATTTTCCCCTACGGAAATGGGGGGGATAGGCGTTTCGCTGCGGCCCATGTGGATTTCGTAGCCCTTATAGCCCAGGCCGGAGAGGCTGTGCAGGGGACCTGCCACCGTGGGCAGCACCCCCTCGGTCTGCCGCTGGACCTTGTCCCCCCGGAAGACCGTATCCATGGGAAGCAGGCCCATGCCCTTTACCTGGGTAATGCCCGCCGCCTCCACCTGGTCCGGGTCAGAGACGGTGGCGCCCAGCATCTGGAAGCCGCCACAGATACCGAAGACAATGGCGCCCCGGTCGTGGCAGTGGAGAATGGCCGCCTCCAGGCCGCTCTGCCGCAGCCACAAAAGGTCTGCGATGGTGCTCTTGGTGCCGGGAATCAGGATCAGGTCCGGCTCTTTCAGGTCGTCCGGCCGCTCGATATAGCGCACAGACACATTGGGGAACCGCTCCAGAGGGCTCACATCCGTGAAGTTGGAGATACGGGGGAGCTTGATCACCGCAATGTCGATGGCTTTCCGGCTGCTTTCCCGGGTGAATCGGGTGGACAGGCTGTCCTCATCGTCAATGTCCACATGGGTATAGGGGATGACGCCTGCCACGGGCACGCCGCAGATTTTTTCCAGGATATCAATGCCCGGCTGCAAAATAGCCCGGTCTCCCCGGAACTTATTGACAACGGTGCCCTTGATGCGCTTGCGCTCCTGCTCCTCCAGCAGGGCGATGGTGCCATAGAGCTGGGCGAACACGCCGCCCCGGTCGATATCGCCTACCAGCAGCACCGGAGCGTCCACCAGCTCGGCCATGCCCATATTCACAATGTCCTGCTGCTTCAAATTGATTTCCGCAGGGCTTCCCGCGCCCTCGATGACGATGATGTCGTTTTCCGCCGCCAGGCCGTTGTAGGCCTCCATAATCTGGGGGATGAACTCCCGCTTCCGGCGGTAATACTCCATGGCCCGCATATTGCCCATGGCCACGCCGTTCACGATCACCTGGCTGCCCACATCGGTGGTGGGCTTTAAGAGAATGGGGTTCATGCGCACATCGGGCTTTACCCCCGCCGCCTCCGCCTGGACCACCTGTGCCCGGCCCATCTCGCCGCCGGCCTCGGTGATAAAGGAATTCAGGGCCATATTCTGGCTCTTGAAGGGCGCCACCCGGTAGCCGTCCTGTTTGAAAATCCGGCAAAGCCCCGCCGCCAGCAGACTCTTGCCCGCATTGGACATGGTGCCCTGGATCATAATATTTTTTGCCATGTGTGTTCCTCCCAATATAACAGTTGACAGTTAACAATTGACAGTTGACAGTTCAGAAATTTCCTTTGGAAATGAATTCATTATTTTTAATCGTCCCGAAGGGACACCATAACTCTCAACTGTACACTGTCAACTGTCAACTCGTATTTTCTCAAATTTCCCGCAAGGCATCCAGAAGCTGCCTGTTTTCCTCCGGCAGCTTTACGGCTACCCGGTACCAGCCCTGCCCCAGGCCGATGTAATTGGCGCAGGCGCGAATCTGAATGCCCATTTCCAGCAGGGGCTCCCGGAGCTCCCGGTCCCCGTGGAACAGAATGTAGTTGGTCCGGGAGGGGATGACGTCAAAGCCCAGCTCTTCCAGCCCCGCCGCCAGGATGGGGCGCTGGGTGTGAATGCAGTCATTGGCCTTTTTCAAAAAATCCACCTGAGAAAGGGCCGCAACCCCCGCATTCTGGGCGGGGACGGACACATTCCAGGGCTGCACCTGCCTACCCATGGTTTTCAGCAGATTCTCATTGCCCGTAAGGCAGTAGCCAAGCCGCAGACCCGCCATGCCATAGCTCTTGGTAAAGGCCTTCAGCAGGAGCAGATTATCCGTGCTGCCCAAAAAGGGCTTCATGCTGAAAGCCTCTCCCCCCTGGGTCAGGTCCAGGAAGCACTCATCAATGAAGAGAAAAATACCTCTCCGGCGGCAGATGTCCAGAATTTTTTCCATCAGGGGCCGCCCGATCACCTGGCCTGTAGGGTTATTGGGGTTGCAGAGCATGAGCATTTCCCCGTCAAAGCCCTCGAGCACGCCCAGGAATGCTTCCGTCAAGGCGAAGTTGTCCTGCCGGTTCAGCAGATAGTGCGCTGTTTCCGTGCCGAAGACCTTCAGGGCCGTTTCGTACTCGCTGAAGCAGGGAGACAGGACCATGGCCTTTTTCGGCCGCAGGGCCATGCAGCAGGAAAAAATCAGCTCCGCCGCGCCGTTGCCGCAGAAAACCTGCTTTTCGGGGACCTTTTCAAAATCCGCAATGGCAGAAACCAGTCTGCGACAATAGGGATCTGGGTAGCAGCGCAGTGCCTCTGCGCTCCCCGCTACCGCGTCCTTCACGGCCTGGGGCGTTCCGTAGGGGTTGATATTGGCGGAAAAATCCAGATCGATTTTCCGGGCGTACACTTCCCCGCCGTGGGGGTTGGGGGTTTCGTAGAGCATGTTGCGTTCCTCGAATCTGGTAGAATAAATAAGGCCCGATGTGTTATGAGTTGACAGTTGACAGTGTACAGTTGACAGTTATGGTGTCCCTTCGGGACGGTCTGAAAAATATTTTGATTCATTTCCGGAGGAAGTTCCCAAACTGTCAACTGTCAATTGTCAACTGTCAACTTATATCGTCTGCGCCGCCAGGCACAGCAATAGCATGATCCCCGTAGTTCCATACATGAGCTTGCAGCTCAGAGGAATGTCCTCCGGGGTGATCTCCCGCAGGGCGTCGCCGATGTACTTTTTCTTGTGCAGAACGCCGTGATACCAGGCGTCCCCGGCCAGACGAAGGCCCAGAAGCCCGGCGCAGACGGATTCGGTCTGGGCGGAATTGGGGCTTGCGTGGTTGTAGCGGTCCCGCTTGAAGATTTTCCAGCCGTTTTTGAAATTCAGCTTCAAAATGCCGCCTGCCAGCAGCATGGCAAGGCCGCTGAGCCGGGCGGGGATGTAATTGAACACATCGTCCAGCTTTGCCGGAATGCAGCCGATGTTCTTATAGGGCATCTCCACATAGCCCAGCATGGAATCCATGGTGTTGACCGCCTTATAGGCAAAGGCCAGGGGCGCGCCCCCCAGGGCAAAATAGAGCATGGGGGCGATCACGCCGTCGGAGCAGTTCTCCGCCACGGTCTCCACCGCCGCCCGGGCCACGGCCTTGTCATCCAGCGCCTGGGTGTCCCGGCCCACGATCATGGAGACGGCGTAGCGGGCATCTTCGATCGTTCCGGTTTTCAGGGCGGTATAGACCTTCATGCTCTCGGTTTTCAGGCTCTTGGCCGCCAAAACCTGCCAGCACATCACGGAGCTGACCGCCAGCCGCAGCCAGGGGCTGACCAGGCCGCAGAGATACAGCAGCCCCAAAGGCACGCAGAAGCTCGCTGCCACGGTGAGCACCCACAGAATCCCCCCCGCGGTCATCTCCCCTGCCCGGGTTTTGGGAAACAGCTTCCGCAGTCCCTTTTCCAGGGCCGAGATCAGCTTGCCGATGAGCACCACCGGATGGGGAATGCTGTGCGGGTCTCCCACCAGGCAGTCCAGGAGAAAGCCCAGCAGGAGGGAGAGAAAAATTTCGTTTCGCATATGTTGTCCTTTGTTATATGAAATCTGAAAAAGCTTCCCCTTCGGGGGAGCTGGCTCGCGTCAGCGAGACTGAGGAGGGGCGTTATGGAGAGAGCAGTAGGTAATCCCCGCACAAGCTGCAAAGCGAATTGCAAACCGCTCTCGCTCGCAACGCCCCTCTTCCACCACCGCCTGCGGCGGCGGTCCCCCTTCCCCGTGGGGGAAGGTTTCTTTACTTCCCGTCAAATGTAAACAGATAGATGGGATTCTGGCCCTGCATCATGGAATAGGGGCCTACCTTGTGGGCCTGGGCTGCGGTGAGGGTGAGGATCTCGGCGGGGTGCAATTTACTCAGCCGGGTCAGCTCAGCCACGGTTTCCAGGGCCACCGCCGCAGCCACAATGCGGCAATGGGGGTTCCTGTCCCAGCAGGCATTCAAAATGGCCTCCATATTGCCGGAGCTGCCGCCGATGAAGGCGTGCGTAGGAGCCGGCAGGTCAAGGCAGGCTTCGGGGGCCAGGCCGGAAACCGCCGTCAGATTGGCAGCATGGAGCCGCCTGGCATTCTCCTGCAGCAGCGCCAGCGCCTCCGGCTTTTTCTCCACGGCATAGGTGTGGCCCAGGTCCGCCTGGAGGGCCATCTCAATGGATACGCTTCCCGTGCCCGCGCCAATGTCCCAGCAGACGGCGTTTCGCGTCAGCGCCAGCTTGGACAGAGCCACGGACCGCACCTCGCCCTTGGTCATGGGCACCACGGTGCCGTCGGCATGGCTGCCCCGCTGGAAGGCGCTGTCCGGCAGGCCGTGGGTCACGGTGCCGAAGCCGCCACCGGTGAGCAGGGCCACGCTGAGCTTGTCGAAGTCCTTCCCGGCCAGCTCCGCAGCGGTGCCCCGGGTGATTTTCTCATCCGGGTAGCCCAGGCGCTCCCCAACGGCCACGGAAATCTCTCCCAGCCCCGCATCCAGCAGGCTGGCGCAGAGCTTCTTCATGCCGTCCTGGCCGCCCACCAGGGCAAACACCTTGGGGTACCGCAGCACGGCGGCGGCAGCGTCCCCCTCCCTGCCGTGGAGGCTCAGGCAGAACACATCCTCATAGGATACCCCCAGTCTGGCGCAGAGGCACTGCAAGCTGGAAAGCCCCGGCTCCAGATGCACCTTGCAATCCGTCAGCAGGGGCAGCAGCTTTTTCGTGCCGCTGTAGAAGCCCACGTCCCCCGCCATGACCACCGCAAAGCGGCCGCACTCCGGATGGGCGGCGATGGCGTCCCGGATGGCCTCCGGGGCAATGGCGGAAATTTTCAGCTGCCCGGGGGCGGCCACTGCCTCCAGCATCCGGTCCGCGCCGATGAGGCAGTCCGCCTGGGCAATGGCCCGGGCGGCGGCGACGGTCTCATGGTCCCGGTCCCCGGGGCCAATGCCCACCACCGTGACCTGGGGGGTCATGCGGAAATCAAAGCGCTGCTGCAGCAAACGCATGGCCTCGCCGAAGCTGACCCCGGGGGCACTCTCCGGGCGGCCGATGACCAGCAGGGTCACCCCCGCCTTTTGGGCGGCGGAGACCTTTTCAAAGAAGCCTCCCTTGCTGCCGGTCTGCTTGGTCACGAGAATCTGGGCATTGCAGGCGTGGAGCATGGCGACGTTCAGCTCCTCCGGGAACGGCCCCTGGACCGCATAGATATGGGCGGCGGGCAGCCCCGTCTCCCGGCAGGCGGCCACACTGGCCTCCACCGGCAGCACCCGGGCATAGACCCGCTGGGCGTAGTCCGGCAGAGCCGCATAAGCAGCCAATTCCTTGCTGCCGGTGGTCAGCAGGATATTGCCCGGCAGGGTTTTCAGCATTTCCACAGCCTGGGCGGTGGAATCCGCAAAGAGGCACCCTTCCGGCAGGCCGCCGTCCCGCAGCAGCCGCAGATAGGAGGTGCCGGTTTTTTCACAGGCAGAGCGGATATTTTCCGTTACAATGGGGGCATAGGGATGGGTGGCATCAATGACGCAGTCAAACTGCCGCTGCCGGAACAGCTCCTCCATCTGACTCTCGTCCAGCCGCTGGGCGGACACCTCCACCCCGGGGATCTCCTCCAGCAGCTCGCCGCCGTATTCCGTGGCCGCGCAGGCGAGAATCTCCGCCTGCCCCGCCAGGCGCTCCACCAGCTGCCGCCCGTCCGCCGTTCCGGCGAATACACAGAGCTTATACATCCCGGTAGCCTCTGGGGGTCACCAGGTTGCCATCGATGACCTTTGTCATGGCGTTGCCCACGAACACGGTGCAGAACATGTCCGCGTCAAAGTCCCGCAGCTCCTTCAGCGTGAGAACGGTCTTGCTCTGCCCCTGTCTTCCGATGTTGCGGACCACGCCGCAGGGCCGGTCCCCGGGCAGGGTTTTCAGCAGCACATCGCAGGCCTTGGCCAGATGGTCAGGCCTTCCATGGCTCTTGGGGTTGTAAAGCACAATGGACAGGTCCGCCTTGGCGGCACAGTCCAGCCGGGTGACGATTTTTTCCCAGGGGGTCAGCCGGTCGGACAGGCTGATGACCGCAAAGTCGTGGGTCAGGGGTGCTCCCAGCACCGCGCCGCCGGAGCAGGCAGCGGTGAGCCCGGGGACCACCTCCACCTCTACGCCGGAATTCTCCCCCAGCAGCTCATAGATGAGGGCCGCCATGCCGTAGATGCCGCTGTCGCCGGAGCAGATCATGGAAACGGTCTTGCCCTTCTCGGCCTCTTCAATGGCCATACGGCAGCGCTCTGCCTCCTGGGTCATGGCAGTGGACAGGTACTGCCTGTCCGGATACCGGTCCTTCACCAGGTCCACATACACGGGATAGCCCACAATCACCTGGCTCTCCTGCAGCGCCCGGTCTGCCCGGACGGTCATATTCTCATAATTTCCCGGGCCAATGCCCACAATATACAGTTTCAAAAGGATACCTCCCATTCTTTTTCGGAAATTGCAACGGTCACGCCGTTTTCGGCGGTTTTCGGAACGATGATTCTCCCGCCCTCTGCCGCCGCGGCACGCTCGCAGACATTGTCCACGCCGGTGACGGAGCTGACAAAGGCCGAGGGAGTGAACTGCCCGGGAACGGCCTTTAATTCCCCGGCGGAATAGAATTTCACGGGAATGCCCCGGTGACCGCAGAAGGCCAGCAGCCCGGGCTCCCCAGCTTTTAAGTCAATGGAGGCCGCCCCCCGGATGGCCGCCCGGGAAAGGCCTTTTTCCGCCAGCACCCTGGAAACCAGGGCCTCTATGGCCTCCTCCGGGGTGTTCTTCCGGCAGCCCAGGCCCAGGGTCAGTACCTTTGGGGTCAAAACCAGGGTTTGCCGGAAGGGCCGCCGGGCATGGGTGCCCACGTAGATGCCAAGCTCCCCTTCCTCGCCTTTTACAAGCCCGGCGGGGAGTTTTTCCGGCAGGGGGCAGTCGGCACAGATGGGCACATCCCCTTCCAGTATGGCGGCGGACACGGCCTTGGCCAGGGCCATGCTGCCGATGTGCAGCCCCTGCCCCTTTGCCCAGGCATCCACGGAGAACTTGCCCTCCACATCTGTGGCCGTGGTGACAATGGGCTGGGCGCCGATGGCGGCAGCCAGGGAAACTGTCAATGCGTTGGCCCCGCCGATGTGGCCGGAGAGCAGGGAAATGACGTAGGTTCCCCCCTCGTCAATGACGAGAACCCCCGGGTCTGTCTTCTTGTCCTTCACCCAGGGGGCAATGCCCCGGACGGCCATGCCGGTGCTGCCGATAAATACCAGCTGATCGCACCAGGAGAACAAGTCCCCCACCGCCTCCGTCAGAGGCGGACGGTAGACTTCAAAATCCGGTTCCCCGAATTTCTCCATGGTCATCATCCGGCATTCCGCCGGAGAAAGGGCCTGCTTTACCCTTCTTGCCAAACAGCATCCCCGGCGGGTAAAGGCCAGAATGCTCAGTCGCATTTCGTTGCCGCCTCGTGGAAGGGCCGCTCATAGCTGGGGTCATAGAGGAAGGACTTCTGGTACTTCTCGCCCATGCAGTCACCCACAATGATCAGGCTGGTACGGGTCAGGTCGTTCTCCGTCACGGTCTTGTGCAGGGTATCCACGGTGCAGTGGTAGATGCGCTCATCGGGCCAGCTGGCCTTGAACACCACCGCCACAGGGGTAGAGCCGGGGTAGCCGCCCTCCAAAAGCTCCTTTTGCAGCTCTTCCGTGAGCCGGGTGCTGAGGTACAGGCACATGGTGGCCCGGTGGGCCGCCAGAGAGCGGATGCTCTCCTTTTCGGGGACCTTGGTCCGGCCGGTCTGCCGGGTGATGATGACGGTCTGGCTCACATCCGGCAATGTAAACTCCTGCTTCAGAGAGGCCGCAGCCCCGCAGAAGGCGCTGACGCCGGGGGTCACATCGTATTCGATGCCCCTGGGAATCAGCTCGTCAAACTGCTCCCGGACCGCGCCGTAGATGCTGCTGTCGCCGGTATGGAGCCGGACGGTGGTCTTGCCCTCGGCCTCTGCCTTGACGATGACGGCGGTGGTCTCCTCCAGGGTCATCTTGGCGCTGTTGTGAATCTCGCAGCCTTCCTTGCAGTAGTTCAGCAGCTCCGGATTTACCAGAGAACCGGCGTAGATCACCACGTCCGCCTCGCTCAGGAGCTTTGCCCCCCGCACCGTAATCAGATCCGCCGCGCCGCACCCGGCGCCGACAAAATGTACCATATTGTTGCCTCCTATATATTTTAAGAAATTGCCTTCCCCTGGGGGAAGGTGGCCCGCCGTAGGCGGGTCGGATGAGGGGCGGAACGCAGAACCAGTAAGTAGAAATCTCTGCAGTTATGTTCTATCAAGTAAGAATAGAATTGCTTTGGCTGGCTCTGCATTGGTTCTGCCTGCCGCCCCTCATCAGTCAGGGCTTCGCCCTGCCAGCTTCCCCCAGGGGAAGCCTTTGTCGCAAAATCCGTCCCGCCAGTTCCTCCGCGTTTTCCGTCCTGCCCAGCAGCCCGTACTCCTTGGAGAACATGGCGCAGCCGATTTCCATATCTCCGGCGCGATATTGCAAATGAAAGCGGATGCGCTCCATGAGCCGCAGCAGGACCTTTTCCTTTCGGTCCCCCAGCAGGCGCAGGCAGTCGTCGCAGCTGACGCACTCCAGCATGGCCCGGATGGTGTCTGCGTCCACACCCTCGGCCCCGGCCATGGCGGAGAGGATCTCCGTGCGGCAGTCGCCGTACTTCGAGTGGGTATTCATCATGCCGCCCCCCAGCTTCACCAGCTTGCCGATGTGGCCGATGAGCAGCGCGCCCTTAAAATCCAGCTCCTTGCAGATATCCAGAGAAACGCCAATAAAATTGGACACCTGCACGGCGGTTTTGGGGTCGATTTTCAGGCTGTCCCGGATGAAATCCGAGCCGTAGTTGCCGGGGGTCAGCAGCACATAGTCCCCCTGGGTTCGCTTCTGCCGCAGCTCCACCCGGATGGTATCCACCAGGGCCTGCTCGCTCATGGGCTCCACAATGCCGGTGGTACCGAGAATCGAGATGCCGCCCACGATCCCCAGCCGGGGGTTGAAGGTCTTCTTCGCCAGCTCCTCTCCCAGGGGAACGGAAATTTCCACGGTGAAGCCCCCGGGGTAGTCCAGCTCCCGGGCGATTTCCAGCAGGTTTTCCCGGATCATGGCCCTGGGCACGGAGTTGATGGCCGCATTGCCCACGCTCTGGTCAAGCCCCGGCTTGGTCACCCGGCCCACGCCGAAGCCTCCGTCAATGTCCACCCCGGGGGATGCTTTCAAAGTGACCCTGGCAAAAATCAGCGCACCGGCGGTGACGTCCGGGTCATCCCCCGCGTCCTTGGCAATGGCACAGGACACAAAATCCGCTCCCCGGGTGATTTCCTCCACATGCAGCGTCAGATCGATCCCTTTGGGGGTGTGCAGGCCGATGGTTTTCTTCTCCCGGCCCGTCAGCAGCATCCAGCCCGCCGCCTTGGCGGCTGCGGCGGCACAGGAGCCGGTGGTGTAGCCCAGGCGCAGCTGCTTGCCGTCCTTTACAACAAACTGTTCCATTATCTTGTGATCTGGTAGAGCATGGCGTTGCAGATGGCGGCGGCCACATTGCTGCCGCCCTTCCGGCCCCGGGCCACGATATAGGGGGCAAGGGCCGATTCAATGATCTCCTCCTTGCTCTCCACCACGTTCACAAAGCCCACGGGCACGCCGATGATCAGCGCCGGGTGCAGCTTGCCCGCCTCCATCAGCTCCTTGATGGCAATCAGGGCCGTGGGGGCGTTGCCGATGGCAAAGATGCAGGGCTTCTCCAGCTTTGCCGCCTTTTCCATGGAGACGATGGCCCGGGTAATGCCCCGTTCCTTGGCCTCTGCGGCCACATCCGGGTCGGACATGAAGCAGTGCACCTCTCCGCCCAGCTTACCCAGGATGGTCTTATTGATCCCGGCCCTGGCCATCTGGGTATCGGTGACGATATCGCAGCCCCCCCGCAGGGCGGCAATGCCCTTGGCCACGGCCCCTTCGGAGAAGGTCAGGTTTTTGGCATAGTCGAAGTCGGCAGAGGTATGGATCACCCGCTTGACAACCAATTCATTCTCCGGGGCAATGGGCGTATCCCCCAAAAGCTCCGTGATGATCTCAAAGCTGCGCTTTTCGATGTCCATAGGTTTGATAATTTCCAGCATTTTTATTTCTCCTTTTTTGCTCTCTTTGGCTCCCCTGAAAGGGGAGCTGGCTCGCGTCAGCGAGTCTGAGGGGTTTTGGCTTTTCGAAGCGAAAAGCCTCCGCTGGAAGCGGAAATACAGTCCCAGATATGCACAACCCCAGTATTTCGCCTACGGCGTGGCTTGGCCCCAGGCCAAGCCGTAACCCCTCAGTCAGCTGCGCTGACAGCTCCCCTTTCAGGGGAGCCTTTTCTGCACATCTCCAAAAATCTTGCTGCCATCTGGGGGTGTGCATAGAAATGAAAATGGGGGAAGCCCGCATAGAGATTTTCTGTGGCAATGCCGCAGCGCCAGGCTCTTCCGTCGGCCTTTTGGGCCAGGAAGTCTTCCCCGTTGCAGGTGGTATCGTAATAGTGGAATTCATGGGCAGGGAGCTGTTCCCCGGCGGCGCAGAGGAGATTGTCCTTTTGGGCTGTCAAGGTCACATAGCCAAAGCGGGAGAGCTTGCCCGTATTGTGTCCCGTGCCGGGCAGAAAGCCCACCATGGGTCTGCCCTCCAGCTCCTTCTGCAGGTACAGGAAACCGCCGCATTCGGCGATGCAGGGAAGCCCCGCTTCCAGAGCCCGGCGGATGCTGTCCTTCATGGATCGGTTTTCGGAAAGACTTTCCGCATAGAGTTCCGGATAGCCGCCGCCTAAGTAAAGGCCCCGGATGTTCTCCGGCAGGGCCGCATCCGCAATGGGGGAAAAGGGCACAAGCTCTGCTCCCAGGCTGCGCAGCAGGTCCAGATTGTCCTCATAATAGAAGCAGAAGGCATTGTCCCTCGCCACGGCAATGCGCAGGGCCGGTCCCTCTTCCGGCAGCGCCACCGGCTCCCAGCTGAGCTCCGGTGCAGAGGCCGCCAGAGAAAGCAGCGCCGGGATATCCACACTTTTTTCGATCTGATCGGCTAAAGCTTCCAGCTTTTCCTGCAAATCCGTCATTTCCTGGGCGGTGATCAGGCCCAAATGGCGGCTTTCCAGGGTGCAGTCCTTCATCACCGGCAGATAGCCCAGGGGCAGCACCGCCCCGCCGAATTGGTCCGCAATCGCCTGCTTCATCCGGGGGTAGAGCATGGCAGAGCACCGGTTCAGAATCACGCCCCGGATGTGGCTCTTCGGGTGCAGATTCAAAAAGCCCCCAATCACCGCCAGCACCGAATGGGCCGCCCCCCGGGCATCCACCACCAGCACCGCCGAAGTATCCGAGGCCATGGCCACGGCGTAGGAGCTGGCCTGGGTAGTCATGCCAACGCCGTCGTAATAGCCCATAACGCCCTCGATGACGGAAAGGCTGCCGCCGTTCTTCGCCAGGGAGAAACGCAGGGTGTTTTCGTCAAAAAATTGCAGGTCCAGGTTTCTGCAGGGCACCCCCAGGGCAGAGGCGTGGAACATGGGGTCGATGTAGTCCGGGCCGCACTTGAAGGCCCGCAGGTCCTTTTCCCGCCGTTTCAGCGCCGTCAGCAGGCCGGAGACGAAGGTGGTCTTTCCGCAGCCGCTGTTGGTTCCCGCAATTAAAATCCGGGGTAGTTCTTTTTTCATAGCATCACCACAAAAGCCGCAGCGGCCATGGGGACCGCCGCGGCTGATTTCGCAAAAAAAGCGGGGGAGAGCGACTCTCCCCCGCACAACACGCAGGGATACTTTGGCGGGCAATCTGTTAAAAATGGTAAGGGGGGAAACCACATATACAGCACCAAAGGATCGAAAAGGCTGCGGCAGTTCCGAAAACTGCCGCAGCCGTCTTTCTGCGCCAAAAGCTGCCGCAGCCCCGTACTTGCAGGACCGGACACACAAACCGTTTCAGCAGGTATCCTGGCTCACGCATCCTCAGCTCTCGGCAAACGTCTTCTCGGAAACATCCAATGACCGGTTTTCACCTCATGCCGGAACCTCCGCGCTCACAGTGGCGGTACCGCTCGGGAGTTGCACCCGATTCCCTATTCTCTTCCAAGGCCCAACCGGCCCGGAAGCACTGAAACCGCTATTCACTTTCCGGTTTATTTTACCACAGCCGATAGGCAATGTCAACAAGCAACCGAGCAGAAAAACCGGGCTGCTCAGGAAAAATGCCGTTTCTATGCTCTCAGCTCCTCCAACCGCTTCCGAAGAAGCCGGAACTGGGCCTGGTCCTCCTCGCCGGGGACGCCTTTGCTGCCCATATCCGCCTCTTGCAGGCTGAGAAGCCTGCTCACCGTGTCCCAGCCGAGATTTGCCGCCAGCTCCGGCAGCTGCTCCGGCTCAAGTCTGGTCATGTGCAGCCGAATGAGGGTCACGACTTCTTCCCGCAGAACTTCCGGCGCGCCCAGGCGGTGCAGAACGGTATCCGCCATGTCTGCGCCCACGGCCGCGTGATTTTTGAAATGGCCCCGGCCTGTCTCATCCCGGGCAAAGGTTGGAATCTTGCCCACATCGTGCAGCAGCGCCGCCCAGCGCACCGTCAGGTCCGGGGGGACATTGCCCACCACATGGGCAATGTGGGTAAACAGATCGTATTTATGGTGGGGCGAATGCTGGTCGAAGCCCAGTGTGGGCTTCAGCTCCGGGATGATTTTCACGAGCACAGGCCCCATATCGATCACGTCCTCCGCAGTCAGCTTCGGCAGGGCCGTGCTGAGCCGGGTATAGGCCTGTGTGTTCAGCATGGGGCCTCCTCACCGGAGAGCAGCATCAGCAGCACGCCGCAGGCCATCAGGGTATAGAAGGGCAGCGGCTGCTTGCCAACCCCCGCCACAAGGCCGAAGTAGCCCGCCAGCAGGCCAAAACGCAGCTGCCAAAGGCCGTTTTTCGCCATGCCCAGCCCCCGGGCCGCCTGCTGATAGGTAAACACGGCAAAGCACAGGCTTGCCAGCAGGGAGAAGATATAGTCCATCATCTGGGGCTCCCGGCTCCAGGTCTGGTAGGCCGCCACCAGGCGCACCACCAGCACCAGGCTTGCAAAGGCCCAGAGCATGGGCACGGGGCTCTGCCCCTTCCACTTGCGCCACCCGGCGGCAGCCAGGGCAGCGGCCACCAGAGGGGCGGCGATTTTCAGCACCGTCCGCAGGCCCGCGAAGCCGTTGACCAGGTCCTCCCCGGCAAACAGCATTCCAATGGCCAGAAACCAGCAGCCCGTGGGGGTAACCCAAGGCTTGGGCGTCTGCTTCACCGGCTTGGCCGTCAGCGCAAGGACCGCCGCCCCGGCGGTAAGCACCCACAGCGCAATTTCCAGGCCATGTCCGCCCACCAGAAGCCCCCGGCTGTCCACACCCACCGTGTACAGCAGCCGCCGGACCAGATAGCCCACAAAGCCCAGGGCAAAAACACCGTATCCGAATTTGTCCCTTTTCATGAATAGCTCCTTTCAGGTGAGGCTTACCCTTTTATCATCGCAATTGCGCCGACAACGGCGGCCAGAATGGGCTGGTGGAGCAGATAGATGAGCAGGCTCTTTCTGCCCATCCACTGCAAGGCCTTTGCCGGCGGATTCTCTCTGGGCAGCAGGCTTTTCTTTTCGGCATAGAGCGCCCTGCCCAGCACCGCACCCAGCAGAAAATAGCCCAGGTTTGGAAACAGGGGGAAATAGTCCGAGGAGGCAAAGCCATAGGGGGCAAAACCCAGAACGGTCAGCCAGGGGAAGGAAAACCCGACCGTCCGCAGCCACAGCCCCAGGACGATCATGGCAAGGGCCACAATGGTCAGCAGGGCGCTGTTGGCCCGCCGGAACAGAGGCCAGAGCATCATGCAGCAGCCCAGGCACTGCAAAACGCCGAAGTAAATAATGATATCTTTCCCGGCAAAGCCCAGAAGATACATGCCCACCGTGGCTCCCGTGCACAAAAAGCCGCAGCAGAACACCAGCAGCCCCCGCTTCACCGGGCGGCTGCCCAGGATTGCGCTGATGCCGGAGATCAGCAGGAAAATGGCGCCGTAATTGTTCTTGAACAGCTGATACCATCCGGGGTTCCAGTCCCAGAGGCCGCAGAGCTCCACCACATCATAGTGCAGGTGAATGAGCACCATGCCGATCAGCGCCAGCCCCCGGGCAGCGTCCAGCTCCCAGATGCGCTTTTTCATTTTGCCCCAACCTTGGCGTTGGCTTCCTCTTCCAGCACACGGTAGGCAACCTTGCCCACCAGGGTCTTGGGCAGCTCCTTGCGGAACTCGATCTCCCGGGGCATGGCGTACTTGGCAATGCGGCCGGAGCAGTATTCCAGGATTTCCTTTTTCAGCTCTTCCGTAGGCTCCACGCCGGGCATGGGCACCACATAGGCCTTGACCTTCTGAACCCGGTAGGGGTCTTTCACGCCGATGACGCAGCTCATGAGCACCTTTTCATTGGCATCAATGATATTCTCCAACTGAGAGGGGTACACATTGTAGCCGGAGGTGATAATCATGCGCTTGATGCGCTGGCGGAAGTAGACGAAGCCGTCCTGGTCCATGTGGCCCAGGTCGCCGGTGTGCAGCCAGATGCGGCCATCGTAATGGCGGCGCAGGGTCTGGCGGGTTTCCTCGGGGTTATCCATATAGCCCAGCATGACCGTGGGGCCGGAGATGCAGATTTCGCCCTCGATGTTGGCCTCCGCCTCGTTGGTGGTGCCGGGCTCCACGATCTTATAGAAGGTATCGGGGAAGGGCACGCCGATGGAGCCCTGGCGGGCATAGTCCTTGGGGGTCAGGCAGGAGGCGGTGACGCACTCGGTGGTGCCGTAGCCCTCCCGGATCTGCTCGGAGCAGCCGTGGTCCTTCAGGAAGGCATCCACCTTCTTTTTCAGCTCGGGGCTCAGGCTGTCGCCGCCGGAGAAGATGCCCTTCAGGAAGCTCAGGTCTGCCCCCTCCAGATTGTCCGCCCGCAGCAGGGCCTCGAATAGGGTGGGCACGCCGGGAATCAGGTTGGGCTTCTGCTTCACCAGGGTCTCGGCATAGGTCTTCACATTAAACTGGGGGATGAGGATGCAGGTTGCGCCGTTGATCAGAGGCAGGTGAATGCCAATGCCCAGGCCAAAGCCATGGAATACGGGCATCACGGAGAGCATCTTCATATTGGAGATCTCCTCCAGGGTAAAGCCGGAGGCGGCAGAGGTCTGCAATGCCAGGGCGTTGAAGTTCAGGTTGGAGAGCATGATGCCCTTGGTGGTGCCGGTGGTGCCGCCGGAATAGAGGATGGCGCCGCACTCGTCATAGCGGTTGGAAATGGGAGGCAGGGTCACGCCCTTGCCGGCCCGGACCATGTCGTACCACAGCGTATAGCCGGTCTTCGGCAGCTTCTTCACCGCCCGGGCGGCCTTGGTCATGGGGTAGAGCACATTCAGGGGGATGGGCAGCTCATCGGCGACCTTGGCAATGAGGATGGTGGTGGGGTTTTTCAGCTGGGGCTGAATGGAGACCACCTTTTCATAGAACTGGTCCAGGGTCAGGATGGCCTTGCTCTGGGAGAAGTTCAGATAGAAGGCGATCTCCTGGGCGGCGGACAGGGGGTGAATCATATTGGGAATGGCCCCGATCCGGTTCAGGGCATAGAAGCAGTCCAGGGCCTGGGGGGTATTGGCCATGCAGATGGTCACCTTGTCGCCCTTGCGGATGCCCATTTTGTACAGGCCCTTGGCCGCGGCGTGGATGCGCTTCATGAACTCCGTATAGGAGGTCTTCTTGCCCATGAAGATATAGGCCGTGTGATCCGGATACTTTTTGGCGGCAGCGGCCACCATTTCATACATGGTCTTGTGGGGATACTCCAGAGAAGCCGGGGTATTTCCATAATATTTCAGCCAGGGTGCGGATGCGGATAAACCCATTGTATGTAGTTCCTTTCTGTTTTGCATAGATAGGCCCAGTATATCATGTTTCCCGTTGGATTTCTACCCTTTGGAGGAAAAAACTACCGCAAAGAGAATTCGAAGTTGAACTTTCCCTTGTAAAGCCAGGAAAATAGGATTATAATGGTGGGAATCAAAGGGATATTGATGAGGGGCAAGCAAGTCCCATTCCCTAACCTTCCCCTGCGGGCGGTGCGTCGCGCAGCGAATTGAATCGCCCATAGCTGCCGGTGGCAGCTATACCATAATTTATGGAAGAGGGGCCTTACGGAAGTGAGCTGTAGGTATACAGCGTTTTTCCTACCGCTCTCGCCCATTACGCCCCTCTTCAGTCTCGCTTACGCGAGCCAGCTTCCCCGGAGGGGAAGCTCTTGTAGCTTTCCCCACTCATTTCACAGGAGGAATTCACCATGCTTTTAGGTTCCATGACCGTTCTTGCCGCAATTTTCGCGGTGCTCACCTGCGCCCTGGGGCACTTTTCCGGGGCCGCCATTGTTTTCGGCACCCTGGGGTGCTTTGTGGGGTACTGGCTTGGCCTGTTTGCAATCGCCTTTGCGGTGCTGTGGGTCTCCTGCGCCACGGTGGACATTTCCAAGCCCCAGGAGCAGGATTCCAAATACTTCCGCCGCCTGACGGAGCTCTATATTCCGGCGGTCGAGTCCTTGCTGCGGATGGACGTTCAGCTGGAGGGCGCGGAGCAGCTGCCCAAGGGCGGTCGGTTCCTGCTCATCTGCAACCACCTGAGCATCCTAGACCCCGTGCTGCTGCTGGGCTGCTTCCCGGAAGCCCAACTGGCCTTCATCTCCAAGCAGGAGAATGCGGATATGTTCCTCATCGGCAAGATCATGCACAGGCTGATGTGCCAGTTGATCAACCGGGAGAATGACCGGGAGGCCCTGAAAACCATCCTCAAGTGCATCCAGATGATTCGCGAGGACCAGGTCAGCGTTGCCGTCTTCCCCGAGGGCTACACCAGCCGGGACGGCAGGCTCCACCACTTCCGCTCCGGCGTCTTTAAGATCGCCACCAAGACCCAGGTGCCCATCGTCATGTGCACCGTAAAGAACACCCAGAATATCTTCCATAACGTCAAGCGTCTGAAAAAAACCGTTGTCCCCCTGCACGTGGTAGGCGTCATCCAGCCCGAAAGCTACTCCGGCCGCACCGCCGTGGACATCGCCCAGGAGGCCTACGACAAAATGCTCGCCGACCTGGGGCCGGAGTTTGTGCTGCCGGAGGAGAACTAAAAAAAGCAAAAACGCGAACCGTGCAAAAGTCGGTTCGCATTTTTGCATTATTTGCTTTCCGCATTCAGAGGGTCAACCCTAACATCCGGGTAGGGATTCACAATGGCCGTGCGGTAGGTGTGGTAGATGACCATGCCGGGCTTGCCGCCGGGGGTCTTCTTCACCTGCTTCACCGTCGTCACGTCCACGGGGATATTCTGGCCGCCGCCGGTTTCGGCGTAGTAGGCGGCCAGCTGGGCGGCCTGGGTCACGGTGTCATCCGGGGGCTTCTGCCCGCCGCAGGAGATAATGACATGGCTGCCGTGGACCTTGGAGGCGTGGCACCAGACGTCGTCCTTCCGGGCCAGCTTGAAGGTCAGCTCGTCATTTTGCCGGTTGTTCCGGCCTACGTAAATGGGGAAGCCGTCGGTGCTTTCAAAGCGCATGGGCGGCAGCTTGCTCTGCTTCATCTTCTTTTTGGCCCCGTCCATGCGGACGTAGCCCCCGGCATAGAGCTCCTGACGGATCTCCTCCAGCTCGGCCTCACTCTGAGCCCGGCCCAGCTCCTCCAGGACGCTCTCCAGGTAGCTGCACTCCTCGGTCCCCAGCTCCAGCTGATGGGTCAGCTCCTTCTGGGCGTTTTTCATGCGGGTGTAGTCCTTGTAGAACTTCGCCGCGTTCTGCTGGGGGGAGAGGATGGGGCTCAGAGGGATTTCCACGTCGCCCATGTTTTCATCATAGAAGTCCTGGCAGAGAATCTTCGTCTGGCCCTTCTGGATGCGGTGCAGGTTGGCCGTAAGGATATCTCCCAGCTGCCGCAGGCGCTCCCGGTCATAGGTGGCCGTCAGCTCTTTTTCCTGCAAAGCCATTTTCCGGCGCAGCCGCTGGACCTGATTGGCAACGGACTTGCGCAGAGACTGGCTCTTCTGGCGCATGGCGTCCTTCCGGTCCCGGAGGGTATAAAACCGGTCCAGCAGGCCGCTGAAGGACTCCGCCCGGGCGCAGTCCCCATACTCCCGGATGGGGCAGAAGGCGAACTGCTTGAGTGTTCCGTCCGGGGCGGCATAGTACCAGGGGGCGGGATGGCGCAGGTGCTCCTCAAAGAAGAGGTACAGCTTCTCCCCTGTCCTGTCCGCATCCAGGGCGCTGACCCGGGCATCCGTGTCTCCGGCGGCAAACAGGGCCGCCTCCCGGGTGACCAGGGGGGACAGACCGCCCAGAGCGTCCATAAGCCGCTGGGAGAGGACATCCGCCCCCTCAGCGGTCAGCAAGTTAACATAATCTTCCTGCGTCATTTCCGCCGGGTTCCGCTTTTCAATGGGACTGGGGTTCTGGTAGCTCAGCCCCGGCAGGGCAGGGCGGCTGCTCTCGTCCAGGCCGATGCGGCGCAGGCAGTCCAGGATTCTGCCCTCCGGCCCCAGCAGATACACATTGCAGGTCCGGCCCATGAGCTCCGCCACCAGCTTTTTCTGAATGGGATAGCCCATCTCATCGGTGCAGTCGAAGCTGAACACCGCGCAGCGCTCCATGGGGGTCTGGGAGATTTCCGACAGGCGGGCGCCCAGAAGGTGCTTGCGCAGGAACATGCAGAACATGGGCGGCTCCGGAGGATTCTCCGGAGAGGCCGCCGTCAGGTGCAGCCGGGGGGCGGTGGGGTTGGCGGCAATCAGCAGCTTTTCCCGGCTCTTCTGGCCCCGCAGCTGGAAAATCAGCGTGTCCCGGCTGGGCTGGTAGATTTTCTCCACCTTGGCGCCATCGCAGCGCTCCCGGACTTCTCCCAGCACGGCGCTGAGGTAAAACGCATCAAAGGCCATGGTCTTCTCCTTCCATGACGGCCCGGAACAGCTCGTTGATCCTGCCGGTCTTTCCCGCTAAGTACAGCGCCCCAAACAGGGCCTCCAGGCCTGTGGCCTTGGCATACTGGGCCGGGGTGGCCCCCTTGGGCACGGCGTGGACATGGGCATTCTTGCCCCGGCGGTAATAGGAAAGCTCCGCTTCATTCAGAAGGGGCAAAAGCTTATCTACGAATTCCGCCTGGGCCGGGGCATTGACCAGGGCAACGGTCTTTTTGTGCAGGTCCAGCACGGTTTTATAGCCCTGCTCGCACAGGTAGCTGCGGCACAGCAGCTCGAAGACTCCGTCGCCGATGTGGGCCAGTCCCAGATTGGAGATGGCGTCGATCCGGCCCTTGTCCAGATTCATTTCAAAATAGTTTTCCAAAAGTTCTTTCCTCGATTCAATAAAAACTGGGCGCACAGCCCGGTGAACAGTCCTGTGATCAGACTGATGGCAATGAGAATGGGCAGGTAGGCCAGCAGCGCCGGCGTCCCGCTGATGCAGACCGCTACGGCCATTTGCCCCACGGAGTGGGCCGCGGCTCCGGCGCAGCCCGCCACCCAGAGCTGATTTTCCTTCAGCACCCGCCGCAGCAGGATGGTGACCAGAATTGCCAGGCCGCCGCCGGCTGCGGAATAGAGAATGGTGCTGAAATTGCCCGCAAACACCGCCCCCAGGAAAATCCGCGCTGCAAGCACCAGGCAGCCCTCCCCCGGCCCCAGGAGAAACACGGTGAACACGGTGACAATATTGGCAAGCCCCAGCTTCACCCCCGGGATGGGCACCGGCGCGGGGATCTGGGCCTCCAGCATAAAAATGGTCAGCGCAATGGCCGTCAGAAGCGCCAGAAGCACCAGCCTGCGGGTTTTCATAGGGCACCTTCCTTTCGGCTTCCCTTGGGGGAAGCTGTCGCGGCCCTTTGGGCCGTGACTGATGAGGGGCGGCATGGGGAATCGACAACGAGAAATCTTCACAATAAAGCTTCTGTAAACAGGACTTTTATGCTTAAGGGTTTTCATATCGGTTCTGCCTGCCGCCCCTCATCCGTCAGGGCTTCGCCCTGACACCTTCCCCCAGGGGAAGGCTTTTTTATAGCATACCATTTTTTCCTCCCGCTGTAAAGTCCACCTTCTTCCGCTGGTTTTTTTCATGGGGACGTGGTATGATAGGCGCAGAAATACAGAAGGAGCTTTTTTATGGACGATCTGGACTTTATGCAGGAGGCCCTCGCGCTGGCAAAGCAGGCCTCGGAGCAGGGCGAGGTGCCCGTGGGCTGCGTCATCACCCGGGGGGAGGAAATCGTTGGCAGAGGCTATAACCGCCGGGAAACGAACAAATCCGCCCTGGCCCACGCGGAAATTCAGGCCATTGACGAGGCCTGCAAGCGATTGGGCGGCTGGCGGCTGTGGGAATGCACCCTCTATGTGACCCTGGAGCCCTGCGCCATGTGCGCCGGAGCGATTTTAAGCGCCCGGATTCCAAGGGTGGTCTATGGGGCCAGTGATCAAAAATTCGGGGCCTGCAAATCCGTGTGCAGCCTCTTTGACATGAATTTCAACCACCACCCCCAGGTGGTCTCCGGCGTAATGGAGGAGGAATCCGCCGCACTGCTGCGCAGCTTTTTTCAGAATCTGCGCGTAGAGCTGCGGTCCAGGCCGAAGTGGAGGAAACCGGGAGAATGCGGAGCAAAGGCTTCCCCCACGGGGAAGCTGGCAGGGCGAAGCCCTGACTGAAGAGGGGCGCTGCGGGCGAGAGCAGCACATAAAACCGCGCAGAAGCTCCTTACATCTCCTTTGCGTAAGGCCCCTCTTCCATAAATTATGGTATAGCTGCCACTGGCAGCTATAGAAAATTCGATTCGCTGCGCGACGCACCGCCCGTAGGGGAAGGTTAGGAGCCCCCCTCCCACATTGTTATAAGGAGGTCTTCGGATTGCGGAAAAACAGTGCGGCCCACCGGCTGGGGCTCACCTGCATTGCCCTGTGTCTGCTTCTGCGGTTTCATGGCACGCTGGAAGCGGTCCTGGCCGCGCCGGAAACCGGAGAATTCCTGCTGTACCTGGAAACCGGGCAGCGGGCGATTCGTTCTGAGCAAACGAAGACCGCCGTTCCCGCCTGCGCCCCGGAGTCTCCCGCTGTTGCCGGGGCCCTGCCGCCGGAGGCGCTGCCCCTGCCCGCCGCCGCCCCCACGGAAGCACCGGAACCAACCCCGCCGGTATTCACCGCTCAGGACGGGGCCAACATCTCGCTCTACAATACCGCCGGAGTCGACCTTGACCCCGAAACGGCCATTCTGCAAGCCCCGGCGTGGCCGGAAGCCGACGGCCCGAAGGTTCTGATCTACAGCTCTCACGCCACGGAAAGCTACCAAAAGAACGGTGAAAACTACACAGAAACCGCTGCCTACCGAACACTGGACAGCGGTTTTAATATGCTCAGCCTGGGTGCCGCCCTGGAAGATGCCCTAAAGGCGCGGGGCATCCCCGTACTCCGGGACGAAGCGCTCCACGACTACCCATCCTATAACGATTCCTATATCAGCTCCCGCAAAAGCGCCCAGGCATATCTCGATGAATACCCCTCTTTGTGCCTGGTGCTGGACCTGCACCGGGACGCCTCCTCCGGAAAGCAGCAGCTGCGGCCTCTGGCCCAGACGGCGGGCGGCGCCGCCGCCAAAATCATGCTGGTGGTTGGTACGGACCGGGGGAACCGGATTCACCCCAACTGGCGGAAAAACTTCTCCCTGGCTCTGCGGCTGCAAACCCTCTTAGAGCGGGTCTCTCCCGGCATCACCCGGCCCCTCAATTTACGCACCCAGCGGTTCAACCAGGACCTGAGCCCCGGAGCTCTGCTCATTGAGATCGGCGGGGCGGGAAACACCCATCAGGAGGCCCTGGCCTCCACGGACATTCTGGCCCAGGCCATTGAAGCATTGCTACAGTAGATTCCACCAGGTCAGGCTGTGGGCCTCATACACCGCCCGAACCCGCCTTGCCAGCTCCCGGCAGCAGGCGGAAAACTCCACAGCGTCCTCGCCGTAGGCCGGAAGCCTTGCAAACAGGCTGTCCACATCCTCCATGGGCTGGTGGTCCGCAAAGGCCGCCGTTAATCGCCATGCCTTGCGCCAGCCCCGCTGGGCCGTTTCCTGGTGGAGCAGGGCGGTGTCCCAGTCCTCCCGGGCTGCCGCCTGGGCCGCCTGGGTCAGTTCCCCGGTGATGGGGGCCTGCAGGGCGGCCACTGCCCACTGGACGCCCAGTCCCGCCGCCAGCAGCAGGGCCAAAATCACGCAGCCAATGATGCCTCTTGTCATAGCCGCTCCTTCCGCACAAACACCACTTTCCCGCTGCCGTCTACGATCAGCAGCAGGGTATCCTCCAGCACCGCCTCATGGGTGGCCAAAGTCTGCTCCACCCAGGGAATATCCTTCCCCGCCTTTTGCAGGTTCTCCGGGAACAGCCGCCCATCCTCCGCCACCACAATGGGCAGCGTATTCTCCTTCACCCGAACCCCCGCATCCTTGGCACTGGCAGGGGCGAACTGCGCATAGGGGAAGACGGAGAGATTGCCGTCCGTCTCCAGAATGGCATACTGGACCTGGGTAATGTCCAGGATGTCCTTCTCCCGGAGCTTGCCGAAGAGCTCGTCCAGGGTCACCCGGGTCAGCCGCAGATTGCCTTGCAGCAGCCGCCCATCATCAATGAGCAGCACGGGCTTGCCGCAGAACAGGCGGCGCAAAGGGCCGCTGCACAGCATGAGCCAGGACAGCACCAGCTCCACCCCCAGCACCGTTAAGATTGGGATCAGGCCCGTCAGCAGGGGGATGCCCGCATCCTGCATGGGGATGGCCGCCAGATTGGCCACCAGCATGGTCACCACAAATTCCGCCGGCTCCATCTCCCCGATCTGCCGCTTGCCCATGAGCCGAATGACCAGAATGAGGATAAGATAGAGAATGACGGTGCGGATGTAGGATAGGATCATAAAAGCACCTCGCGTTCGTAAGAAGTTGACAGTTGACAGTGGACAGTTGACAGTTGACAGTGATGTCTAAATTGACAATGGACAATTGACAATTTTTGGTATATCGATGGTGATACCATTCAACCGCACCGGTTATTTTTGCCGCCCCTACGTTAATGTACCACGTTTTTTGCATTTTTCAAAGCTCAAAAGCGCGGATAGACACGTTAAATACACGGTATTTGTAACAAATGTATCGTAGTGGCGGCAATCTGCCGCCCGCCACGTTGGATGTTTAACCTGTGGGGTTGAATGGTACCCCCCAATTGACAATTGTCCACTGTCAATTGTCAATTGGGGGAAAACTGTCAACTGTCCACTGTCAACTGTCAACTAATAATCTCCTCTGTTTATGAAAGCATCCCCATATTCCCCCCATTCTATTCCCGGTTTCTTGGTTGACTTGCGCTTTTTTCTCAACATCTGCGGATTTTCCTTGATTTCATCCCCGGCCCAGAGTATAATGGGTGCAAACTCCGAAAATACAACTGGGGGACAAACACATGAAAAACAGTGAAAAAACACTCGATATGATCGTAAACCTCTGCAAGAACAGAGGCTACGTCTATGCCGGCTCCGAAATCTACGGCGGCCTGGCCAACGCCTGGGACTACGGCCCCCTGGGCGTGGAATTCAAGAACAACGTGAAGAAGGCATGGATGAAGAAATTCGTCCAGGAGTCCGACTACAATGTGGGTCTGGATGCCGCCATTCTCATGAACCCCACCACCTGGGTCACCACCGGCCACGTGGGCAACTTCTCCGATCCTCTGGTGGACTGCAAGGGCTGCGGCTCCCGGCAGCGGGCGGACAAGCTGATCGAGGCCTGCGAGGCGGGGAAGGAAGTCAACGTGGACGCCATGAGCTTTGAGGAAATGGACAAGTTCGTGGCCGAGCACGAGGAAGTGGTTTGCCCCAACTGCGGCAAGCACAACTTCACCCCCATCCGCAAATTCAACCTGATGTTCAAGACCCAGATCGGCGTTACCGAGGACTCCTCCTCCACCGTCTATCTGCGGCCCGAAACCGCCCAGGGCATTTTCGTAAACTTCGCCAACATCCAGCGCACCACCCGGAAGAAGCTGCCCTTCGGCGTGTGCCAGGTGGGCAAGGCCTTCCGGAACGAGATCACCCCGGGCAACTTCACCTTCCGCACCCGGGAATTTGAGCAGATGGAGTGCGAGTTCTTCTGCCAGCCCGGCACCGACCTGGAGTGGTTTGCCTACTGGAAGGACTTCTGCAAGAACTGGCTGATCTCCCTGGGCATCAAGGAGGATTCCCTGCGGCTGCGGGATCATGAGCCTGCAGAGCTGGCCTTCTATTCCCGGGCTACCACCGACATCGAGTACCAGTTCCCCTTCGGCAACGGCTGGGGGGAGCTGTGGGGCATTGCGGACCGGACCAATTACGACCTGGGCCGCCACCAGGAGGCCTCCGGCAAGAGCCTGGAATACTTCGACCAGGAGAAGGGCGAGCACTATATCCCCTATGTCATCGAGCCCAGCCTGGGCTGCGACCGTGTGGCACTGGCCTTCCTGTGCGAAGCCTACGACGAGGAGGTTGTGGGCCAGGACAAGAAGGGCAACCCCGATATCCGCACCGTGCTGCACCTGCACCCCGCTCTGGCCCCCTTCAAGGCTGCCATCCTGCCCCTGAGCAAGAAGCTGAGCCCCAAGGCTGAGGAAATCTACCACATGCTGCAAAAGGACTTCATGGTGGACTTTGACGACGCCGGTTCCATCGGCAAGCGCTACCGCCGGGAAGACGAGATCGGCACCCCCCTGTGCGTCACCGTGGACTTCCAGACCGTGGGCGACGAGAACACCCCCGCCGACAACTGCGTCACCGTCCGCGACCGCGACACCATGGAGCAGGTGCGGATTCCCGTCAGCGAGCTGAAGGACTACATCGCCAAGAAGTGCGAGTTCTAAGCGAAACAGGCAAAAAGCATCCCGGGAGAGCAATTGATATGTACCCAGTTTCCTGGACACCGTTATTTGAATTGAACAATTAGTTTCACATCATGGATGCTTCCCGGAATTTTACGGGAGGCATCCATTTTGTTTTGGCTTGAATTCTTCTGTTGTTATAGTAATCAATATAGTCCGAGATTGCTTTTGAGAAGGCCTCAAATGATATGTACCCCCAATACTGGACACCCAGTATTGGGGGTACATATCATCCGGTGGGGCTGTTCTGAGCGACTGTATTTTTATGGGTTTCGTCGGCGCCGTGTTTCGTTTTTTTAAGTTCTCCCATGCGGTCGTCCGCTCTGCCGCCAAAAGGGCGCTCAGCCTTTCACGCTGCCCATCATCATTCCGCGCACAAGCTGTTTTTGAAAGATCAGATACAAGATCACAATGGGAATGGTGGAGAGCGCCAGGCCCGCCACAAGAACCGACCACTCGCCTGATTCCTGCCCTTTCAGCGCCAGCAGGCCCACGGGGATCGTTTTGATCGCGGTCGTTTCAATAAAGCAGAGGGCGAACATCATCTCGTTCCAAACATAGCGCGCGCACAGCAGGGCCGTCGTCGCCAGCATCGGCTTACTCAGCGGCAGCATCACCTGCAGCAGCACCCGCAGGCTGGAGCACCCGTCGATGATCGCCGCTTCCTCGATCTCCCTCGGGATCGTGACAAAATGAGACCAGATCAGAAACGTGGAAAACGGGATCCTGAAGGCTACATAAGGGATGATCAGAGCCAGACGTGTATCGTACAGCCCCAAAAAGGACAAGATCTTGTAAAGCGGGATCAGGCTTACCATCGGGGCAAGCATCATACCGCTGAGCACAAACATCAGGAGAACCCTGTTCAGCCTGAAGCGAAAGCGCGCCAGCGGATAGGCGAGCATACTGGATACGGCCACGCACAGGACGGTTGCTGCGATCGTTGTAAAAATACTGTTGACAAAATACCGCGAAACGCCTGACCGCCATGCCGTAAGATAATTTTCGATCTTCCAGACTTCGGGCATGGCAAAGGGATCCAGCAGCATTTCCCGCGTGGATTTAAAGCCGGACAAGAACATCCATAAAAAGGGCAGCAGCTCTACAAGCGCCAAAATTGCCAGAAAAACAAATGCCAGCGCGTGTAAAGCCCGGTTCCCCTCCCGTCCGCGCATGCGCGGCGCGCGGTTCGGCATCACTTTAGCCATTTACTCTTCCCTCCTACCCGTACCGGAAATGCGCATCTGTATCACGGAAAATACAAATGTAACAAAAAACACCATTGTGGCGATGGCCGAGGCATAGCCCATTTCGTCGTTGCGAAAGCCTGTCCGGAACAGATAAGTGCCCAGCACCTCCGAGGATCGGCCCGGGCCGCCGCCCGTCATGATATAGATCTCGTCGAACACCTGAAACGCGCCGATGATCGTTATCATGCAGTTTACCAGAATGATCTCCCGGATATTGGGGATCGTGATATGGATAAACCGCTGGAACGAATTTGCGCCGTCTATGATGGCGGATTCATATAAATCGGCCGACACGCCCTGCATCGCCACCAGAAACAGCACCATCGTATACCCAAAATACTGCCATTGCGATACGGCGATCACGGAAAAAACAGCCGTCCGGGTGTTGCCCAGCCAGTCTGTGGCAAGCATCCCCAGGCCAAGCTTTTCCAGCAGAGGATTCACGATGCCAAAAACAGGGCTATAGATCGTCTGCCACAAGATACCCACCACCGTCAGAGAGATCATTGACGGCAAAAAATAAACCGTTCGGAAAAAGGGCTGGGAGCGGCGCATCCATTTTTCTTCCAGCAGCGCGGCAATGAGCATAGAGCCGCCCACCTGAAAAACCAGCGAAATGACGGCATACCAGAGATTGTTTTTGAATGCGACCCAAACCGTCTCGTCCGAAAGCAGACGCGCAAAATTCGCCAGCCCCACAAAATCCCACTGTGTGGAAAAGGAACTCCAGCGAAACAGCGCATAAATAAAATTCAGCACGATCGGCAGAAAGACAAAGGCGGTAAGAAGCGTCAGCGCCGGCAGCATATACAGCAGGATCGCCCGTTTTTTGACATATAACATTTTTTTCATCTCCGATTGTGTAAGTTTCGGCTTAACCGCACTGCCCCGGCGGGCTCTGCCTGCGGATCAGGCGCAAGGCCGATGCGCCGCATATGCGGCGCATCGGTCCTGCCGCGTGAAACGTCAGCCCGCTTCCCGGACTGTTGCGGCGATCTGCCGCGTTTCCTCCATGATCTTTTCCGGCTCCTTGCCATCATACAGCAGCTGGAAATTCTCCAGCAGCTTATCGCAGACGCGCGCATCGGTAGCGGTATCAAGATACTCCGAAAAACCGTTGCTCTCCTGTGCTACATATTGAATAAAGGACATTTCCTTTTCGCTGGTATTCTCCTCGGTAGAGCTTCCCGTAACCACCGGCGTCAGCCATGTTTCCGCGGGCAGGCGCGTCTGGTTTTCCTTTGAGGTGAGGAATTTCAAAAAGTCTACGGCAACCTCGGGATGCGCCGATCGGTTCGAGACCATGAAGAGATCCGCCGCCCCCACAACGGTGTTGGTTTTGCCGGGCGCGCCCTCGATTGCCGGGAACGGGAACCAATCCCAATTCTCGTCGCCCATCTTCTCGCTCATGGGATCGAAATTGTACAGGCCGGTGTAGTACATACCGCCCTGGCCGGACGCGAACAGTTCCGTCGCCTGATCGTCCGTCATGCTGTTGATATTCTGGTTCAGATACTGCTTTTCGTACATATCCTGCATCAGGGCCAGCGCGTTTGCATAGCCGGGATCCGTCCACTCGCCTGTCGCGGCATTATAATCCCGTGCGCGGGTCTCCTCGGGCACCATCTGTTCAAACAAAGCCGTAAACCACCAGGCAGAGATCCACGGCTGCGCGTTGCCGCAAAGCATCGGGGTGTAGCCGGCGTCCAGCAGCTTTTGAGAAACAGCCTCCAGCTCGGCCCATGTTTTGGGAACGGACAGCTCCAGCTCCTTGAATATTTTGGTATTGTACATTATCGCGCCGCCGGTGAAGCGGAACGGAACGCCGTAATCTGCGCCGTCTACCACGCCGTTGTTCCAATAGACCTCAGAGATCGAATCTTTCCATTCCGGGTCGGCCTCCTGATAAGGCGTCAGATCGATCGCCGCCCCGGCCCGCACAAACTTGGCCGCGAATTCTCCGGACCAGGAATAATAAATATCCGGCACGTCGCCGCCGCCCATCATAACGCGCAGCTTTTCTTTCATCGCCTCGTCGCTGGCCGTATCGATCCGGATCGTCACATTCGGATGCATCTGCGTATATTCGTCCGCAAGGCTTTGGAAATACGCCGCTTCATCCTCGCTGGGGAAGCGATGGAGCCAGCGCAGATTCACTTCTTCGCCGGTGATCTCGCCTGTTTCCAGATAATGCTGCACGTCGTTTGCAGCGACCGCCGGCTGCGCTGCGGAACCGTCGGTTCCCGCAGCGGCGGAGCTTGACGTTCCGGAGCAGCCAACCAGACATCCGGCCGCCACGCAAAGCAGCGTAAAAACCGCCAATGCCTTTTGAAAACGGATAAGCTTGTTTGATTTGATCATTTTTTTTCCTCCTTTTGCTTTTTCATACGATCAGCCATACCGCCCCGAAGGAGGATCCCCTCCCGCAGGGGCGTATGGCAGGACGCCGATTTGCTTTGTCCGCTCAGTAGCGTTCCACCTCTTTGTCCGCGCCGCCCACCGGGTATGGCAGGCCTCTGCCGATTGAGCCGTAATACGTACAGTTTTCCGATGCGAACCGCGTGCCCGCCCAAAGACATGTCATCCAATCGTCCTTTGTACACGGCTTTAGCCCGCAGCGTACAGCCGCCTCCACAAGAAATGCGGCGAGAAACGAATCTCCGGCGCCCATGGTATCGAGCACCTGTATCTTCGGCGCAGCGCAGAAAAACGGATCTTCGGCATTTTGTACATAGGCGCGCACGCCCCGTTCGCCCAAGGTTGCCAGAACATAGCGGCAGCCTGCAAGGAACGCCGTTTGGACGAGCTGCCCGATCTGCTGTTCGCTGCGCTGGCTGCAGGAAAAGAATGCATAGGTGCAGAAGGGCAGGATCTTCAGCGCGAGTTCGTCTAATTCTTCATCGCCGAAATCATACGCGAGTTTCACACCGTTTTGATGCATCTTCTCAAATTCCCGCGCGTTCATACGGGAATATCTGTCCGATACGGTGATATCGTGCGCCTGCAAAAAAGCGAGATCCAGCTCCGTCAGCTCGATGGGGTGGCGCGCGGTAACGCCGCCCCGGTTGCCGCCCGCAAACACGCGGTCTCCGTCCTTCAGTGTTGCCACGGCCATGCCGCAGCGCTCGTGATAGAAGCGGCAATGCGAAAGATCCACACCTGCCTCAAGCGCGAACGCGTAATTTGCACCGGAATAAAAATCCGGGCCAAAGCATCCGATAAACGAAGTCTGTGCGCCGAGGCGTGATGCAAATATACTTACGTTATACTCGTTGCCGCCGGGATAGGCCCTTCCCTGATGCTCGTAGCAATCCACAACATTCAATCCCACACAGGCAATGCTCACCTTTGCTTTTTTCATATCCGTTCTCTCCTTTCCAGAATCATGCCGGCCCATGCGCAAAGCGCCGCAGATGCAGCAAACGCACATGGAATTCCGGCACGGCCAGAGCCAGACGTCCCTTTAAGAGCATCGGCTGCGGCGTTCCGTCAATGTCACGCTGTTTTCCGCCCTTTGCACATGCTTTTCCAGAGATTGCAGCTTACCCTTTTGGGAAAGCGGGATGCTTTACCCGTCTCCTCGGAATGCCGCGCCGGACGCCCTGCGCGCAGGGACACGCTTCTTCTCCAGGCCCGGCGCCAGAAAAAGCACCACAGCAAAGCGCAGCACGCATGCAAATGTGAATAAGAGCTGATATTTATCCAGTTCAAACCATACGATCTGCAGCCGCCCGCCGCCGATGGCTCTGTCGATCAGGCCCATCACCGCGCCGCCGCACAGCGTGGCCATTCCTTGCCCGAAAACCATCGAGAAGACAGAATACAATGCAACATAACGGTGTCGCGCTTCATCCGGCGTTTGCGAGATCATCATATGCTGATTCAGCAGCTCTACAACGCACCATACCGTTCCCCCCAGACCGTAGAACAAAACCGGAATCAGCAGACGGCCCGGCTCTGCAAACAGCCAGAGCAATCCGATCACGCCGATCGAGCTGAACGCAACATAAACGGTATTTCTGCAGCCAAAGCGATCGATAAACCTGCCCCACAGCGGGAGCGCGAAGATCGTAACGGCGTAGTACAAATAGTTGCAGCCGATCGTAAATTGCGTAAAGGTCATCCCTAAAGGGCCCAGACAATATTTTGCATTGAAAGGCGAAGCAAGATAATAGCTGAAATTCCATGCCACCCAGAACAGCACACAGCGCACAAAATTCTTGTTGTGTAAAATCTCCCGCAGCGGCAGCCTGCCCGCTGCGCGCATTTGTGGCGCGGCATCGCCGGTCGGCTCGGCTACGTGCCCGGTTATGCATGCATCCGCAATGCTACCAAGGCCCGCAATGCCAAACACAAGCACATAGTTGTACGGCGCGAGGATGTGGTCCAGCAGCAGAGAGATGAAAAGCCCGCAGCCAAGATCCGCAATTATGCCAACGCGATTGCGCGCGGAAAGGTAACGCCCTAAAATGTGCTCCGGCACAACAAGCCCCAGCAGCGTGGTGAGCGTGATATTGACAAGCGCTCCCGAAACGGCCGCTGCCGCTCCCATCAGCAGAACCACCACAATGGGGTGCATTTCAGCCGGGAGCAGCGCGGCAAGCCCGATCACGATCCACACAAGGCCCCGCACGATCCCCGCGCAGCGATACAGCGCCGTTTTGCGGCGCAGACGCCCCAGAAGCCCGGAGCCCGCCAGCTGGAACAGCGCGCCGAAATAAGGCAGGCTCATAATCAGCCCATATAAAAAGTCGCTTGCATGCAGCGTGCTTAAAAAGCCTGTGAACGGCGCTTCCGTGGAGATCATCAGCCAGACCGAGCTGAATACCATGCCGGCTGTCAGCAGAGAAAGATTTCTGCGGACAGCATCGTCTGCGGTCAAATCGGCGGGAAACAGGGAAAAGCCGATAAAGAACCGTTTTTGTCTCTTCAAGTCCCGCGCATCCTTTCTCGCACCGCGCCGCAGGGGCTCAGTACTCTACCTGCCACATATAACGGCGTACGGAAGTGTCGTGTTGGCGGATCTCTCCCAGTTTTTTGAGGTAACTGCCCAGCACCCTGCTTAGCACAAGGCCGCTGAAATAGCCGCGCACGCTTTCGGGCAGCTTGTCCATTGCCAGCTCGCGCGCGTCCAGGATCCTGTGGTTTCCGGCATGCTGCTGCAGGAAGCGTTCCACGCGCTCGTCCAAAGGACGTGTTGCGCCTTCGCTTTTGAGCAGCAGCATCGGCAGCGTGGGGCTGGTGGTTTCAAACGGACCGTGAAAATATTCGCCCGAATGCACCGTCGGGGAGTGGATCCACGAGATCTCCATCAGGCTACAGATGGAGAAGGCATACGCCGCTCCATAGGCCGGCCCGCTGCCGATCACATAGATCGTATCCTTTTCCGCGTATTCCTTTGCAAATTCATCCGCACTGGATGCCGCTTTGCACACAGATTCCCGCATTACGTCATCCAGCACACGCAGGCCCTCGCGCAGATCGGCATAGTTTTTGCAGCCTTCCGCCTGATACAGAAGCTCTACGGCAAATTCAAACAGCTTGACCGCATTTCCCTCCGTACACGGCAGCGCATCGCTGTTGCGATATTGTACCATATATTTGCCCGCCCGCGCAAGCGCATAATCCGCATCGCCAAGGAAGGCCGGGTCGCCTGTAAACGCTACTGTCTGCGCGCCGCGTTTTGCCCCCGTGCGCAGCGCCTCCACCGTCTCCGGCGTGCCGCGCAGCGAGCACGCCACTACAATGGAGTGCTCTGTACAGGCAGCCGGCGTTGCATACACAAACTCGTTGCTGGTAAGAAGCATGGTCTTCAGACCTTTTGCCTCTGTCTCCAAAAAATATTTTGCCGACCAGCAGGCCGCTTTGGATCCGCCGCACGCGACAAAGAAAATGCTGTCGATCGTATTTTTTGATAAGATATCCCGAACAATTTCTGCAATTTGCATGTTATTGGTGCTCCCTTCTCCTGTTTTTGCGCGTCAATATGGAATTTTGTGCATGTAACGGCGATCCTGCTCGCAATGGCCGCGCAATTTTGCCAATGCCGTATTGTAAATATCCATGACCGGCATCAATACCAGCGGATCGAAGTATTCCCGCACCGTGGGCGGCATGCGGTCAATCCCGAAGGTTTTGGAGTCGATCACCGTCAAATTATCGCAATAGCGGCGCAGGAATTTGTGCGCGCGTTCGTCCAGCGCCCTCGTTCTGCCGGCGCCGATCATCAGCATTACGGCCAGGTTCTGATCCGTCGTCTCGAACGGGCCATGGAAGTATTCGCCCGTATTCACCGCAACGGAATCCGTCCACATGCATTCCAGCAGGTTACAGATGGAAGAAGCGTACATCGTTCCGTTATTCGCCCCACTGCCCATAACATAAATGATTGATTCCTTCGCAGCTTTCTCAGCAAAAATCGGAGCTCTTCGGTCGGAATAGCGCAGGGCGTCCAATAGGATGGAATCGAGCATTTCGTATGCTTTCATTGCGTCGTCATAAGCGGCATAGCCCTCCAGCTGGTGCAGAAATTCAAAAGCGATACGCAATGCCAGCGCATGCTTTGTCTGCACAGCGCTGGTATCGCGCTTGCGGGCGTCGAAATTTCTGTAGCAGATGGAATAAGGCGTAAGCCCTATCATTTTTGAATGCTCGCTGCCTGCAAGCGCAATTGCATAAGCGCCCTTTTCAACGGCTGTGCGGCACGCCTCCACGGTTTCCGGCGTATCCATCAACGAACAGCAGATCACAACAGACTGCGCACCGCAGGCGGCCGGCACAGCGTGAACGAACTCGTTGCTGGTGTGATATTCCACCCTCAAATTTTTTGCCTCGCGGCTCAGTAGATACCATGCCGGATAAAGCCCTGCCATTGAACCGCCGCATCCCACCAAAAAAATCTGCCTGATCCCTTCGGCGCCTGCGGCAAGGCGGATTGCCTCCACGATCTCCTTTGCTGTCATTCCGTGATCCTCCTCTAATTGATTTAATACGTCTTATAACGTATGCATATAGACTATCACATCTTGTTTCAAAATTCTATAGGGATTTTTGTCGAAGTTTCCCCTGTTTTTTTGTCGATATTTCACAGAGAGTGCTTTTGCACTTGTTCTTTTGGGAAAAATAGAATATAATGGTTTTAAAATATTGTAAGCCGCGGCCCGCGCAAAGGCGCGCAGGCTGCCTGCATGCGGACATTTTGGGCGGTATTGCTTTGCTTTTCGCCCTAAAAGCCATACGTGCGTTTTGAAAAGCGATATTTTTTGATTTCAACAGATTGGGGAAATGTATATGGCCGATTTGAGTCGCTCCGGTATGGTCCCCCTGTATCGTCAGGTTGCAGACCACATCCAAAGTGATATTATCAACACCTGTGAAGACGTATCAAAACCAATCCCCTCGGAGCTCATGCTGCAGGAGCGCTATGGCGTCAGCCGCATTACCGTTCGGAAAGCTGTGGACGAGCTGGTAAAAGAAGGGATCCTTTCCAAAATACAGGGAAAGGGTACCTTTATCTCGCGCGAAAAGGCCTTTTATCCGTTTGACCATGGCGAGGGCTTTACGCACAGCTGCCGGATGCGCGGGGTCGTACCCTCTACGCGCTTACTGAAGCTGGACACCGTGATCGCCACCGAAGAAGACCGGAATTTTTTGGGCATCAGGGATTTCGAGAAAGTTCTGATGATCCAGCGGCTGCGCCTTGGCGACGGCAAGCCCTGTATTCTGGAAACGCTCTTTTTCCGGGAAGAGTATATGCCCCTGTGTAATGAAAATCTGGAGTGTTCTTTATACGAGCTTCTCGAGCGCAAATATCTTGTCCATCCTGTCAAAGGCCATAAGTGGATCGAAATATGCAGAGCCACTTCTTTTGAAGCACAGATCATGCAGGTACAGCCGAATGATGCGATGCTGCTGATGCACGAATGTGTTACCGATCAAAAGGGGAACCCGCTGCACACCTCCAAAATGATTTTCTCGCCCTCCTTCCGGTACCATATGTAGCTTTGCATCAGCTTTTCCATCGGGTCATTGTGGATCCCCCTGCAGGCCGGCCGCCGCGGGATTTTTCTATCTATAAGTACGGTCTCAGTACCCCAGCTGCCGGTCCACCACGGTTCCGTCCACGGCGTTCAGGGTCAGCATGGGCTGGTACTCGTAGTTCATGCCTTTTTCCTGATAGCCGTAGGCATTGGGTTCGGCATCATACCAGTCCGAAGTGCCCCAGAAATCCCACACGGGGACGATGGTGCCCTGCAAGGAGCCCTTGTCCCGGATGCGCATGAGCGACAGGGAAACCTTTGTGATGTCCACGTCCATCCGGGTCTCAAAGCCGTTGTATTGATCCAATTGGGTAAGCGGCGTTCCCTTCGGGCCGACGATCACCTCCGGCAGCATGGTGTTGGCAATAGAAGCAATTTCTTCAAAGGGAAGCAGTGCGCTTTGCGCCTGCTGCACCACCGGCTGGGTGCTGGGAGCCGTCCAAGCAAAGCAAAGAACACCATCCTTGCCCACATCCAGCAGAATATTTTCCAAATACCAGGATACTGTATCCGGATTGGTCTCCTCGCTGGCAGAATAAACCCAATACTGATAAGACTGGTGTAACGTCCCATCATCCAGCGTTGCTGTCCGATCCGTGCGACTGCCGGAAACGGGAATTCCATTTACGGTAGGCGCATAATAGAGCCGCCAGACGCCATTGTCTCCCGGCAGTTCCACAGACCATTGCTGCGCATCTGTCAAAACAAAATTGTCCAGCCCCAGCGCCTGCATCAGCGCATTTCCCCGGGCAATGGATTCCTCCTTGGAGGCATCGGGAAGCGGGATGGTATAATCCCGATACTTGTAGTCTGTGCGCTCGATATAAGCCGACGTCCAGCCGTAATCTGTGTCATTGCGAATAGAAACTTCCCATTCCGTCCCGTCCACTGTTGCGGTTCCCCCAATCCACTTCGGGTCATCAGAGTCGGAGAATCCATGAAGAATGGGCTTCTCCTCCGGGGCTTTCGCAATTTCCGCGGTGTACCACGCATTCAGCTCTTTTCTCCGTGCTTCCAGGGATGCCGGATCGCTGGGCTTTCCGGGGTCTGATGTCCAATCCGGGGAATTGATGTAGTCCAGGTGCCCTTGCAGCTCCTGTTTGGTTTGAACGTGGGAATACAGCGGCTCCCCCTTGAGGAAGACCTTCAGCAGGTTATCCACATCCTCCTGGTTGAATTCCCGGGGCTCCACCGTGGCCGTGGGCAACGCCGTGCCCAGCTCTGCCACCACCTGGGCGTCCGCGTGGATGGTGAGCTTGCCCTCCTGGCCTGTCCAGTCCCCGGTGAATTTTTCGGGGAAGGTGTAGGCGCTTTCCTGGGGCTGGGCGCTCTTCTCCAGGAGCATGGCCTGGTTGACGCTGGTCTCCGCCGGGGTGTTTGTCTGGGCCGCACCGCAGCCGGACAGCAGGGTCACCGCCAAGGCGGCGGACAACATGCGCATGGTTTTCTTTTTCATAAAGGCACATCCTTTCTTGTTCTTGGGATGGTCCCAGCATACCATAGCCCCCGGAAAAAGAGGTTACCGGCACATTACCGTTTGATTACGGCTTCGGCAGCCGGATTTTTGCCGCCGTCCCCTGCCCCGGTCTGCTGGTCAGCTCCAGGGTGCCGCCGTGGGCGGCGGCGATCTCCTTTACCAGGGCCAGTCCCAGGCCGAAGCCCCCGGACTGCTTGCTGCGGGAGGGGTCTCCCATGTAAAAGGGGTCCGTGACCCGGGCCAGGTCCTTTTCCGGAATTCCCCGGCCATGGTCCGTCACCGTGAAGCCGGTGCTGTCCGCCAGAATTTCAATGCAGTCCCCGGGCTTGGAGGCCTTGGCCCCGTTCTCCACCAGGTTCACCAGGGCGCTGCAAAGCAGATCTTTGTCCAGGAAAAGCGTTTCCACCCGGTACTGGATTTTCAGGGCTACCCCGTATTTTGCGCAGACCTCCCCGGTGAGCAGGCGCACCTGCTCCAAAAGGGCGGGCACGGAGGTTTCCGCCAATTTTGCGTTTTTTTGCAGGGACAGCAGCGTCAGCAGCTTCTTCACCATGGTTTCCAGCCAGTGGAGCTGAGAATCCATGCTGTTCAGCAGGGCCGCCTGCTTTTCTTCCGGGAGGTAGACGGTTTGCAGGGTGTTTACATTCAGCAGCAGGGAGGTCAAGGGCGTTTTCAACTCATGGCTCACGGCCCCGATGAACAGCTTCTGCCGGGCGTTCTGCTCCTGCAAGGCAGCCACATGATTTTCCACCGCCCCGGCCATGCGATTGAAGTTCTCCGCCAAAAGGCCCAGCTCATCCCGGGCGCGGATGGGAATCCGCTGGCTGTAGCTGCCCCCTGCAATGCACTCCGTGGCCCGGGTCAATTCCGACAGGGGCCCCAGCGCCCGGGAGATGACCAGGCGAACGGCCCCCAGGCCCACCAGGCCAATGCCCGCCGCCAGCAGGGCAAACCGCCCACCCAACTGCCAGAGGCGGGCATGAATATCGTCCGCATCCCGGACCAGGTAAATGCCGCACCGGGTCTGCTGAATATCCACGGACTTTCCCAGGATCAGAAAATGCCTTCCCTGCACCTGGGCCCGGACGGACTGCACCCCTGTGCCGGACAGATCCAGATAGCTTTCCGGGCGGATGGGCGTGGCAGCATACAGGCATTCCTCCTCCACCAGCAGGGCGCTGCCGGGAACGCCGCAGCTGCGGAAGGCATAGATCAGCTGCGCCCGCTGAGCTGCCGCCGTGGTCCCCCCGGCAAGGGCCCGAAAAGCCGGTGCATCAAAATTGGAAAGCAGGTCTTCCAGAGTTTCTTTGGAATTTTGCAGGAGGCTGCCATAGGCCTGCTCCCGCACCTGCCAGAGCATGGCCGCCGACAGGCAGACCGCAACCCCCAGCAGGAGGGCCGCGCAGAGGGCCGTCAACTTTGTTTTCAGCATCAGCGTTCCTCCAAGCGGTAGCCCGCCTTGGAAATGGTTCGTATTTCCTCGGACAGCCCCAGCTTTTTCCGCAGATTCGCAATGCGAACATCCACCGTGCGGATATCTCCAAAATAATCCTCTCCCCAGATCTCATTCAAGATCCGGTCCCGGGATACGGTACGGTTCTTGTTCTTCATGAGCACCGCCAGCACATCGAATTCCAGGGGCGGCAGGTAGATTTCTTCCCCTGCCCTGGTCAGGCGGCGGTTGGCCCTGTCCAGGGTCAGGTCCCGGAAGTGGTAGACCTCGTTCAGCTTTCCGCTGCGCTTCAGCACCTTCTCCATCCGCACCATCAGGGCCAGCATATCAAAGGGCTTGGCGATATAGTCCTCCGCGCCGCCCCGGAGGCCCTGGACCTCGTGCTGTGCATCCGCCATGGCCGTCAGGCAGATCACCGGAATGCCCCATTCCCGCAGCTTGGGCAGCAGAGCAAAACCGTCCATGCCGGGAAGCATCATATCCAGCAGCGCCAGATCGTAGTCGTGATCTTTCGCCAATGCATCGCAGGCCGAAAGACCGTTGTCAAAGCCGGTCACGTTATAATCCGCGCATTCCAGATTCAGCTTCAGCGTTTGCGCAATGGCAGCATCGTCCTCGATGAGCAGAATTCGGTTTTCCATAGCATTCCCTCCTTCCTTTATTGATTATAGCACAAAGGGAAGAAAGTGTGTTTACCGAAATATTATTGTTGGAAATGTCCGGAAGGCAACAAAAAACCGCCTCGCGAAAGCGAAGCGGTTTATTTCATGTTGGCATTACCTATCTTCCCGGCAAGTCACCCTGCAAGTATTGTCGGCGCAGACGAGCTTAACTTCTGTGTTCGGGATGGGAACAGGTGGACCCTCGTCGCAATCAAAACCAACTTGTCTTCCATATACCTTGAAAACTGAACACTGTGTTCCTCTGCAATCCTTCGAAAGCTCACTGAGCCTGCGCTTTGGTCAAGCTTTCGGCTTATTAGTATCAGTCAGCTCCATGCATTACTGCACTTCCACCTCTGACCTATCTACGACATAGTCTACGTCGAGCCTCAGTGGAGATCTTATCTCAGGGGGAGTTTCACGCTTAGATGCCTTCAGCGTTTATCTCGTCCATACGTAGCTACCCAGCCGTGCCCTTGGCAGAACAACTGGTACACCAGAGGTATGTCCATCCCGGTCCTCTCGTACTAAGGACAGCTCCCTTCAAATCTCCTACGCCCGCAACAGATAGGGACCGAACTGTCTCACGACGTTCTGAACCCAGCTCGCGTGCCGCTTTAATTGGCGAACAGCCAAACCCTTGGGACCTAATTCAGCCCCAGGATGCGACGAGCCGACATCGAGGTGCCAAACCTCCCCGTCGCTGTGGACGCTTGGGGGAGATCAGCCTGTTATCCCCAGGGTAGCTTTTATCCGTTGAGCGATGG
>OMEC01000057.1_pt1 | contig 66954 bp, 69 predicted proteins | sample 1673401 | NCBI WGS metagenome assembly OMEC01 (sample SAMEA103958110, study PRJEB25191) | human gut metagenome | reverse complement strand
GAAGATCGTCGCGATAATACGATGCCAAAGTGTATAGATCTTCTGATATGAAGTAAATGCCAACGGGAGGCTTTCGCGCAGCGAGCATTCTTGCGCAAATCGTTACTTCCCGGACATCTCTGGATACATTGCTGACCTTTTGTGTGATTATGAGATTGACTTTTCCCTCATCACAGTCAGACAGAAGCTCAGTCCATGCCGATGATTTCTCCATATAAGGTGCGGTCGACCCATTATCAATATAGAAGCCCACAAACTTCCATAGAGGGTACTGCGCCAACGTAGCACGAAAGACCTCTTTGTTACGCTCGAGATATTCCTCGTCCCCATATTTCGTCTGATTAAAAAAGCGAATATACACTGCAACCTTGAACGGAATCTTAGGGCTAGGTGTCTCATGGCGGATGCTTTTCAACCACTGCCTGTGTTGCTCTACAAGTGGAGAAACAAAGCTTTCTCCCAGACACAGGTCAAAAGAGGAATATTCAGTCTCTTCGCGTCCTTGTTCGGTGCCTAATGGCAGCAGCTCCGTGTTTTCCATGTTTTCCTCCGGTATTGGGGTCAGCCCTTTTGGATGAATTATAGGGAAAACGCTTAAAAATAAGAAGATACCATAGGTCAACATCCTGACCTATGGTATGTAAATGGCAAAAAAATTATCGGATTGGTCAACCAACCCGATAATCAATCCATGTTCTGCTTCTTGTGCATGGAGGTCTTTACCTCACGGACGATGTTCAAAATAGCTTCCATCTCACTGGCTGAGCAGTCTTCGAGAAGTTCGGCAAATTCTCCTTGATAAATCGTCTTCACCTCCGGTACATCTGCGCGGAGCAAATGATCCGCAGATACCTGAAGTGCTTCTGCTACTTTAACGAAAGTCTCGAGCTGCATTCTCGTTTTTCCGCGTTCGATGTTGCTGATCAACGGCAGTGACACAGATGCCTTGACCGCCAAATCTGCCTGACTCATTCCTTTACCGGTTCGAACCGCCTTGATGCGTGAGCCGATCAGCGCCAAATCCGATTGTTCATACATGATCAGCTCACCTCCTCCTTGCCGGATATAATCTGCTAACTATAATTTAAGTTAGTATATATCATGCGAAGATTGGTTTTATATAATCGCTCCGCTATAAAATAGCGATTTCAATATAATTGGGTTGCCAAAATTTTTAGGAGGTATCTTTATGCAACTCAATTACATTGTCCTTGGCCAAAGAATCCAGAAAATCAGAAAGAGCAAGCACATCTCTCAGGCAGTGCTGTCTGCTATGATCGACAAGTCCGCCGGTTACATCAGCTACCTTGAATGCGGAACAAAAGTCATGAGTCTCGAAACCTTTGTCAGTATCGCAAATGCACTGGAGGTGTCGACTGATACGCTCCTGAGCAGGCAACTCACCAGTGTGACGGAGATGTCCAACATCGAAGCACAAAGGATCTTCGCAAACTGCTCTCCGTATGAAACCTATGTTCTGCTGGATGTGCTGAAAGCAGCCAAAGAAGCTCTTCGCTCGCATCAACATCTTCTCACCAAGGGTGAATGGTAATCATTTTACCAACTGAATATCAAATAGCAACAGACCACAGGTTAAGAGATTGACCTGTGGTCTGTTGCGTACAAAAACGATTATTTTTTCGCCAAAAACAACTACGTTTTTGGCTTTTGCGAGATTTCTTTATTCTATGATGGTATAATCCAATTTAGTCCGAATGGATGGCAAAGCATCGTCAATTCACGTGTCCTCGAAGAATGACAATCAGGGATGGAGAAAACGAGAGGCATTACCCATGAGTGCAAACGTAAAACCTACATATTACCGACTGGAGCTGGACGATTATTCTGCCGCTGCCTTTACCAGCTTCGGAAAATACTATTACGGTACGTTGGAGGATCTTCGCTGCTTTTTCGGAGAACTCGCACATGATGAGAAATTAAAGAAGCAATTCAAGGAGTTGCTATCTACATTCCAAGCCTTCGAAGAAGGGCAGCAGGATCTCAGCCATTCTATCGCATACAGGAAGGTACCATTCCTAGTCCCTGCGCAGCTGCTCCACAGAAAAACTGTCACTTTGGAAAACTACAAATGGACGCATACCAACACATGGGGCAAACCTTATTATATGCGCTGTGACAAAGTCAGATCCGAACATCTCTGGCTTGCCTGCGACGGGGAATACTGCCGTGCAACCAAAGCTATGTTTTCAAGACTACAGTATACCGGAACGATCAGCAGGTGGAATCATGTCGGAACAATGCTTTGGGGATTCCCGTGCATTCTCACCGGAAACCCATTCAGCTTCTGGAATCGATTAGCTGAACCGGAAAAGCAGTTCAAGACCAAAGAGGACGCTAAGCGAGATTGGGAGCTGTTCCCAGAGAATCCGGACCCCGACTATTCGGCGTTTTGCAATGACATCTTTGGAGATGGCTGATGTTTAGGAGGGCACCATGATAGAAGAACGCTGGACGAAATCGAAAATAAGCGATATTGCAAAACATCTGGCGATACAAGAATCGCGGAACAAGGATGCGCTTGTCTGCAGATGCACGTTCCACTTTGGTACTTCGTTTCGCCCAGCTACAAAGGACGAGATTATAAAGAACACATGCAAAAAGGCATTTACGACACCATACCGGGAAAGGGGTAAAGTCCCTGCGGAGGCGTATCACATGGGCAAATGGCTTGGCTACACGGTAGAGCTGTGCTTTGATGGTCAATGGTTCAATATCGACCAGTGGCACCGATCTGCAAGTGGAAAACTCAAACACCGCTATCTACATACCGCGCCTGAGCGGGATATTCTTTCCAGCCCATATGATGAATTAGCGCTTCTTAAAAAGCGGATCAGCTTTTCGGATTTGGCGGCTTCGACGCAGGACATCATTTGTGCGGAAAATCCGGCATTCGAGCGCAGCTCGTTTGGCGCGTGGGATTTCTTCATTTGGGGAAGTCTTGCTGATTTAGAGGCGTTGCTTCAAAAGCCGGTTAAAAATGAAGACGATGAATGTATTTCAAAGACCTTATTGAAAGAGCTAGTCTTCAAAATTCAAGACCAGATCAGCTTTTTTCAGCAGACTATCCCGCATTGGATAAACAACTGGTCACCGGAAACGTCAGTCAGAATTATTATCTGTGAATTGTGATTTTATAGGTTGCTATTTCCCCAAAAGTGTGGTAAATGTTTGTGCTGCGAAGAAGGAGGTGGAACACCATGATTTATGTCATGTCAGATATCCATGGGCAGAAGCGGCGCTTTGATTCCGTCATGAAGCAAATCAACCTGCAGCCTGAGGACACGCTCTATGTCCTTGGAGATGTGATAGACCGAAACCCCGACGGCATCAAGCTCTTACGCCAGATCATGGCGATGCCAAATGTCAAAATGCTTCTGGGCAACCACGAACTCATGATGATGAACGCGCTTTACTACCCGCCCCCAGAAGATGAGGAATGGCCAGAATACTACTATGAGCGCAAACAAGCTCTGTGGTATCGGAATGGAGGTCAGGTCACGCACAACTACCTGAAGCATATAAAGAAGGCTGTTCGACAAGAGATATTCGAATATCTGGACAAGCTGCCAGTCAATGCGGAGCTGACAGTAAACGACAGGCAATATATCCTGGCGCACGCGGCACCTGTGGACTTATACGAAAGCTGCGGCTGGAAATACAAAAGTGCGCGTGATTTCGCAGTTTGGATGCGGTTTGAGAGATTCCCCGTTCTGGAGGGCCGGATAGTCATCTTTGGGCATACGCCGACCCACCATTTCCAGTATGATAATCCCATGGCAATATGGGATGCAAAGAGCTGGATCGGAATCGACTGCGGTTGTATGCTCCCCGAAACAGGCGATCCGCGGTCAGGCGTTCTCGGCAGGCTGACTTGTCTCCGCTTGGATGATATGCAGGTATTCTATTCTGAGGAACCACAATACGGCAATTCTGAAGAAGCAGAAATGCGGCACGATGGATAACAGTAAGCATGGAGTTCCTTGACTTACCTGTATAACATGTGCAGAGAGGTGATGCGTTATGATCTTTTTCACAGGCGATATTCATGGTGCCGTGGATGGAATCGCAGAGTTTATAACCAAAGTACATCCCACCATGGAGGACGTAATCGTCCTGCTGGGAGATGTGGGCGCAAACTATTATAACGGGCGCAAAGATCATCTGATGAAGCAATGGCTTAACGATTCCGGTACCAGATTTCTCTGTGTTCACGGGAACCACGAAATGCGGCCAGTCAATATTTCTGGATATATTGAAACCGAATGGTGCGGAGGCAAGGGATGGCTGCAGCCAGAATATCCGAACCTGGTCTTTGCCAAGGACGGTGAGATCTATACGATGAACGGTTTGCGGTATCTCGTAATTGGCGGTGCATACAGCGTAGATAAGTATTACCGTTTAAGTCGAGGCTGGAGCTGGTGGCCGGACGAGCAGCCATCTCCGGAGATTAAAGCCTATGTTGAGCAGCAGATTCGCGAGAAAAAGTTCGACATTGTTCTGTCCCATACCTGCCCATTCAAATATGAGCCAACAGAGATGTTTCTTGACTGTATTGATCAGTGTACAGTAGATGACAGTACCGAGAGATGGCTTGACACAATCGAGGAATCCATTCAATACAAAGCGTGGTTCTGCGGACACTGGCATACGGACAAGCGAATCGAGAAAATGCATTTCCTGTTCCGTAGCTTTGAGTCAGATGAACAGTTCAAAAGATAACGGAGGATCATAGAATGAAGAAACTACCGGCAGTTTCCGAAATGGAGCATATCACGTCCAGAGAGTTTGGAGAGAACATGGACGCCATTCTGGAACGAGTGGCAAAAGAGGATGTTGCCCTGATCATCGACCATGCGGGCAAGTCCTACGTCCTGTGCCCTGCCAGATGGTTTGAAGTGCCAGAGCTGACGCAACTGGAGGTCATGGTCAAAAACGCTGTGCGGTATGTTTCCGAGGTCGACGATTCCGATCTGGCGGAAACAGCCCGGACCGTGAAGGAGCTTGCGCCGATCTTATCTCCGGCGTGCATTACCACGCTTCTCAAAATCATCATGGGCAAGATCTCCGATGGCTGCGGCGGCGCGTGGTGCGAGATGAAACAGGCTTTGGAAGATGTCCTAGCAATGACAAACAAGGAGAGTGAAACGCAATGATTTACTATATTGCAGATATGCACTTCGGTCATACAAATGTCATTCGCTTCGACGACCGTCCTTTTGCGGACACAGAGCAGATGGACGAGGTGCTGATTCAGAACTGGAACGAGCGGATCACAGCGGACGACACCGTCTATGCGCTGGGCGATGCGTTCTGGAAAAACGAAGAAAACAGCATCCGTATCATGCAGCGGTTACAGGGGCATAAACACCTGATTCAAGGCAACCATGACCGTGTGAAAGGAAAGCTCCGTCCTTACTGGGAAAGCATCGAGCAGCACGCAGAGATCAACGATGAAAATCGGTTGGTGATTCTGAGCCATTACCCGATTCTGTTTTATAAGAACCAGCATTATGGTGCAGTCATGCTGTACGGGCATGTACATAATACACGCGAGTGGGAACTCGTTGAGAAGTGGAAGAACGAACAATGGACGATGGGCATTCCAAGCAGACTGATCAATGTCGGCTGCATGATGGCTTACATGAACTACACGCCGCGGACGCTGGATGAGCTGTTGGAGGCGAACCCGCAGCCCATGATCAAAAGAATCCGGAAGGATGGAACCAACGCAGGAGAAAACAGCAATGGAGAATTATGAAAAGCTCATAGCAGAGATTGACGAGGTTGTAAAACGGATCAAAGGGTTATATGACCTTGCCTACACGCAGTACTCCCATGCCGTCGACGAAGTGATCTCAGGCCGCCTTACCGACGAAAAACAGATCGAGCATATTCTCGACGGCATCATTGACTTTGGAGATGATCTCCGATTCTTGGAGCTCTCCAAGAGACTGTGCCGCCATATTTATTATGAATATCCGCAGCTTGTTGGAAGTTTCGTTCATATGTACAGAGCGCTGTTTGAGGAAAAGGAGGACGAAGATGGAATTGGTGACGATTGAGGTCAAGCTCCCAAAAGAAGTTTATGACAGCGCTTCGGAAATTCTGGCAAAGCAGGGCTTAACCATGGAAGATGCGTTGATTCTCTTTTTGAAGGAAACGGTCAGGCTTGGGAGGATTCCCTTTGATTATACGGAGGCAGACCTTGAGGAAGCGCGAAGATGGGAGAGAATCGTAAACGATGACGTACAGGATACTGAAGGTGAAGAAACGTGCATGGTAAATTGACGCAGCCAAAAATAGATGGGTATATCAGCTGGCTCCGGCGAAATGACCACTTTGGTATGACAAGCTGTATCTACGACGACAAAAGTCAGAAACTGCTTGATGAATTGTTTGCCCTGTTGGAGCAGATCGCACCGGAATCCCCGAACGGTGTCAGAACGCTCTGGCTTCGTGCGGAAAGAGGACCAATTGAGGATTTCGGCAATGCAGCGGAGGAAATCGCAGAGGGTAATTACGACTCGGAAGAAGAATTCGTGAATGCATGGAAAAGCTGGTTCCCAGAGGACGTCAAATGGTATCATTTCCAAGCCGTCGAGGACAAAGCGGAGGGATACCGCGCTGTCGCGGTTCGTCACAGTTATGTGATCGTTCAGGACAAGCGCAGAGAACCAGCAGGATGGCCCTGCGAAATTTCTGAGTTTGTCCAGTGGCTTGTCGACGGTGTCAGGAGCTGCATTGAAATGCTGAAAGCCGGGACTTATAACGATTTCGTCCGTGAAAATCTGCCGCCCCAGCATCGAACCGGAACAATCCGACGCAGGGATTTTTGGAATGTCTGGCCGGATGCAAGAGTCGACTTCTTCAAGGATATCTCGCCTGCGGATGTTGCGGAGTTCATTGAAAGGGCCTCCGCACAGGAAGAAAATTATGCTGCAATGAAAGACCGCTTACAAGCTATGACAGCCAATGATTTTTTCCGCTTTTGTGCCATGGGCTACGCGGAGAACAAGTATGATGGCTGCGGAAAAACGCCGAAGGAGCAGTACGTGCTCCATGCCGACGGCCGGGACGAGGGATTGCAGGATATCGATGCGGACAGCCCGGAGGCGTTCCATGCTTGGTTCCACGATAGAGACCGGTGCGGCGGACATCCGTGGGAGGTTTGCCGCGGCGGAAACTCCACGCATGTCGATCTGCGGGTATTGGAGGATGCCCGCGGTTATTTTCTGTATCTGGCAGGAGCTGCGTGGAACCGGACAATTGAAACCGTCAAATTCTATCTTGCCCTGACGAGAGCGAATATCCCCGTATATCTGGCAGAAGCGAAGATGCTGGCAGACCGGCTGGCGGAAAAAGAAAAGATTGGGATCGTGCCGGAAGGTGTTCTGCCCGCCTACTGCGGGAGCTGGTTTCCAAACGAACACATCATCGACTACATGAACCTGCCCAGTGAGGATCGGGAAAAGTTTCTGCCATTTTGTACATGGTATGAGGAAAAGCCTGCGGCTCTTGCTCAGCGCGAAGATACATGATGTACTCGCCCATGGAATGCTCGGCTCCCATTTCGGCGCAGTTACGCGTTGGATCAGCAGGGTGAACCACAAGTTCCATGACTTCCTGGCTTTCAGCAGCTAAAATACGGACAGAAACGAATTTTTAAGTCAGAGGTGAAGAAACATGAATCTGAAAGAAGCATTCCGCTACCAGAACAAGCTCCAGTCCTTCCTGGACGAAGCGCAGAGCATCCTCGACCGTGATTCCAATGTCACGCGGGTTGAAAACACTTATCTGCGCCATAAGGTCATGGCGGAAACGGAGGACGAAACCGTCCTTGCCGTGCCGGAAACGGAGTATTACGAGCAGATCACGGGCATTGCCCGCTTCCTCCTGTACCTGCTGGACGAGAAAGGCAAGCTGTTTGCTGCCATCCGCAAGGCAAAGTCAGAGCTGGACATCGACATGGACAGCGCGGTCAGCCTCAATGCAACACGGCAGAGCATCGCCCGCACATTCAAGCGAATGAATGATCTGCGCAGCTCCGAGCAGACGATTTCAAACGGCGGTACCGGCTACCGGTTCAACGCCGAGGGCAATCAGATCTCCTATCGCTGCGATGTACGGCGAGTGACGACGATCAATTATGACCGCAAGGTCATCCGCGCTGCGCTCGGCAAACTGAATCAGCGGGCTGACGAGACTTCCGCTAAAATTGACCTGTGCCTTGTTACGTCGAAGGTGGACTATGCGCCGCCTTTTGATGTGAATGCCAGCTTCGCTGAAGCATTCGAGATATATACAGAAAACGCCGGGGCATAATACCCCGGCACAGCCCGGCTATTTTGGATGCGGCAAGCCAAGAGAATGCGGATACCGGTTCAGGTGCAGATGAACGATAACGCTGCACACTTTTAGAAAGATATTCTGGCTTGGCTCACCCTACGAGCTTTTATGGAAGAAAAAAGAAGCGTTCCGCTTTTCCAACCTCGCCAGACGTTCTTCCGCGAAAACCGCTTTTTCCATATCACACGTTTTCCTGCATCCAAACTGACATCTCCATATGTAAGGCGTACAAGCCTGACTCGCTGATTACGAAATCAATTACGATCAAATGCTGATCTTTTCCGTGTGCACAGCTGAACGTGTGACCTGTCACGCAGCAGGCAATGCAGACGGAGCAAATGGTGGAAGCTGCATCGGACGCTCGCCGTATCCAAAATAGCCGGGGAGAAAATGATGTGAGCAGCAGGACTCGGCCTGCTGCTCACTGACAATATGCAGTTTTATAACAGGAACAAGAATCTGATCTATCGGAACCTCAAAGAGCACTCCGAGTGCATAGAGATTATCTACCGTGGGCAGGCTTTCGCCCTTCTGCCACTTGTAGATCGCCCGCGGTTCTTCAAAGCCGAAGTAGCTTTGCAGATCCCGGACGGTCAGGCCGCGCTCCATGCGCAGACGGCGGATGTTGTTTCCCGTCGCGATGAGATCGATCACGGGGTATGCTTTCATTCCCATTTTGCTTGCCTCCTTTAAGGTCGTGATATTACAAAATATCAGAGATGGCAGCCGGACGCAAGATGACAACGCACTTTGTAATTCAAATGTAAAACTAGAGGGGGATGAAGTGTGATCAATACGGTACCGCTGAAGAAGCAGAGCAAGCGGGCGCAGAAGGAATTTCACAGCAAACAGCGCGGAAGTTGGTACGGTATATCGCCCGTGACGCGTACCGTGCCGAGTGGGAGGATTTATGACCGAAAGCGAATTAAGAGAGAAGATCGCTGGGCTCGTGGAGAATGAATCATCTGAAGCGCATCTGAGAAGCAAAAACCGGCGTAGGCTGCGCCGCGTTCGCGACATTCAAAAGAGTGACGGACTGCTGCACATTATAAATTATGGCAACCATGCCACGCATCGCAGATACATCGATTGGGGCTTTGACGGTCGGACGCTGCTGCACACAGGAAAGTACATCAAGTATCCTAAAAACAGCCGCAGTCAGAGCTGGATCAAGCTAGAGACTAGCCGTAGGATCCGCAGCTGCCGAAATGCTCCAGCAAAAGGGAATTTCTATCGCCGCTTATTTGACTATATAGTGATGACCAATTGCCAATTATCTTTGGCGAAGGGGTGTAAAGTTGAGAAAAAGTTATGAGTACAACGTAAAACCGTGTATTACTGCAAAATTGTCTTGCAATATGCAGAAAACGGCTTGGAGGTCGTCCTAACGTTTAGGGACGACCTCTTTAGCTGCCTACAGCGCCTATGCGGTTGCGCTTACATTTTAGGACAAACCACGGCAAATTGAATTTGAACGACAATCAATTAAGAATCTTGACCATGAGCTTTTTGCAAAGGAATTTTTGTGGGGAGCCAATTGAGTGGAATATGTGGCCCAAACTGTGCCTGTGACCATTATAAATAAAAATGTTTAAAAACGGGGATTTTAACTGTTAGAGTTGCGCATACGTGTTGAATTTGGTAGAATGTCGTCAGAGCATTCTAAGAATGAAATGGTTTTAATAGGCGGTGTGTTATGAAAATCCTTTTTCTTCATATTAGCGATGCGTATCCCCATAAGAGAAGAGACTGAATAGTGTGTGCTCTGCGCACTTGCAAATTGGTTTTACAAAATACAGTGGGAGGAATCAGAATGCTGGACGGAGAGTTTATTGAGCATGTATGTGATCATTCAGATCGTTCTGCGTGGAACTGCATGACATTGATTGCCGGAAAGAATGCGACAACGACCGGCCAGGTCCTTGTCGCACATAACGAGGATGACAATGTATATTGCAAAGTCTATCGCGGCGATGTCCCGCAAATGAATTGGCAGGCAGGCTCTGTGATCCCTGCTGAAAATGGGCGGGCGTTGATCCCTCAGATTGAACATACACATGGGTATCTATGGGTCGAAGTGAAAGCAGGAATGTACGGCTTGTCCAATGCAGATACCTATTTCAACGATGCGGGCATTCTTATTGTAAGTAACAGCTGTAAAGTCTCAAAGGAGAACACACGGGATCCGTCTCGCCTGAGCAATGGCGGCATAGAGGGAAATCTTCGCCGCATAGTAGCTGAACGGGCATCGACGGCGCGGGAAGCGCTGCGGATCGCTATCGAAATGGTCGATACATATGGATATGCGCCAGACGGACGAAGCTACACGTTTGCAGACAAGAACGAAGCGTTTATGATTCAGATCGTCAGCGGTCGACATTATATGGCAGTTCGCATTCCGGACGATATGGTGGCAGTAATGCCTAATCACTATACACTGCACGGGCTCAACGACTTCCCGGAAGCCTACTATTCGCCGGATCTGGTTGAATACGCCATAGAAAAAGGGTGGTATAAACCCCGGCAGGATGGCAGTTTTGAGGATTTTGACTTTGCAAAGGCGTATGCGATAGAGGAAAAACAACACCAACCTTATAATGTATTGCGCGCAAAGCACGCTCTTCAGAAGCTGATGCATCAGAAATGCGGGAACACAACAAATGATCTGCCCTTTGTTTGCCGCCCGAACCATAAGGTTTCACCCCGTGAATTAGGCAATATCATGTCTGAACACTATGAGGGCACGCCGGATGACGCGGAACGGGTTGGCCCTGGGCGCTCTCCGCATTATTCCAGTATCCGCCGCATTTGCACCGGCTCCACTGTAGACAGCATCGTATGTGAGTTTTCCAATGAGGCATTGTTTACAAAAATATGGACTTGTCTTGGGCGGCCCTGCCAGCTTCCCTATATGCCGACACACCCGGCCGCAGGACTTCCGAAAGCCCTGAACTCCATGGAAAAGCCTGTTGAGCGAGCCGCAAAACACTATTTATCAGCACCCGAAGAGATGGGATATTCAAGAAGTGTCTGGCAGAGATTCCGTGATTACCAAAATGCAATGGATCTGCTGTATTGTGACACCGCAGACGACGGCCGTAAGCTTCTGTCTGATCTTTGGAACGCCGACTGCGAGGCTATAGCAAGGGCGGAGAACGAAGCACGAAGCCTCATCCGCTGTGGTAAGGTTGAGAATGCATTGACGCTGCTTCGTGAAACAGATAATTTGAGAATATGCAAAGATTTGGATGCGCTTGAAATGTTTGCTTCACAAAAGACTCGGCGGATAGATGCTGCGCCGGTATATCTGGAATCCAATCAGAAAAAAAGCATAACAGTTACCTTCTCTTGTCCCTTTGAACCCGTAGAGGAGAGTCTGATTTTTGGACTGAGCGGCCGAAGCACCAGTGCCAACTTTGCTTGTTGTCAGCAGGGAACGCTCAGAAAACATACAAGCGGCCAGTATACGGCAGACTTTTCACTGGAACTGCTCAAACCGGATCTGTGCGCAGCCGCGTCTTTTGCCTGCCTTCTGGGAGGAACGGACACCGCAGGCATTCCATTTGTTGGGCAAGTAATGCTTTCGCTCCAAAAAATAGACGCCTTGCCGGAGTGAACCGTATGTGTGTTATGGCGGACACACTGAGAGATAAGAATGGCTGCAAAATGAAGTGATATATTAAATGCGACCATGTGTGTAGTTTTCATTTCAAAACAGTGCAATAAGAGCTATAATAAAGACAACAGAGGGCAAGCATCTATTTTGGTTCTACTCAGCCCTTGAGACTAAGCTGCTTTGACTTGCAGGAAACGCGAAAACCCTTGAGATTTCAGGAGATTTTAAGTCGAGGGATCTAAAAGGGTGCTGCTTGCCATGATTGCCGAACACTATAGATGAAATGGCAAAAAAGCCAGTCATCTCAACTGTTTCACCCCTTAGGTACACAATGTGTCATGGGGGTACAGTCGGTACGGGCAAAAGCAAGACGCAAACTCAAATGCATGAGTTTGCGTCTTGCTTTTTTACATAAGGATAGAGCTTGACAGGAGCAATGTCGACGGTCGGAGTTTTCAGGCGCATCCTGATAAAATGCTGTGTTTTCAATGGTTGTACGGTTTTCGGCGAAAACATCCCGTTCCTCTGAATTTTATGAAAAACCATTGAAATCACTCGACAAACCGGCTTTTTGGGGATTTCGGATGATAGTAGTCAAATAGTAGTCACGGTCATATCATTGCAAAAACAACATTTCAGGAAAAATATAAAGACGCGCTGCTTGCAGAATTACAAACAGCGCATTTTCATATGTCGGTCAATTATCAAGATCGTTTCAAATCATATCCTTAGCCTTCTGGCTGCAGCTCGTAAGTACACAGATAAAATAGAAACGACGTCATCTGATAGCGGCTGATACGGGTATCGGAGGCATCCAGCAGATCGGGAAGATCGCTGTCCCGTGTTGTGATGCCGGTCTGATTGCACCAGAGCATGGCGCGGACGGCTTCGGCACTGGGCTGCGGCTCACTCTGTATGCTCTGCTGGAGCTGTGTCCGGTCTAGGGCAGATACGGCGGCAGCGGGTAGCATCGCGTTTCGTTACGATATTCACTGGACGCAGGGCATTTCTCTCCAATGCGGCAAGCACGGCAGTCTTGTCAAAATCATCACCCAGCTTCCGTGCCGTGATGGGCTTCGGCCTGTCCGGAGTCAGGTAGGAATACCGTCCACGGCTCTCCTTGACGATCACGCCCTGTTGCAGCAACAGGGAAGAAAACTCGTCAAAGCTGCCTGCCTTGTCAAGGGCTTTTCGGATGATCTTGCGCAACTTCTCCTTGTCGGTTTCAAACTTAGGGTGTATCTGAAAACAGCGCTTAGATGTGCAAAATGCTGAAAGCGACGCAGATCGCGGCGACCATAACAAAAGCGAGGAAGGAGTCGTCACGCTTGTCATAGCGTGTCTCAGCACGGCGAAATTCCTTGAGGCGATTAAAGAAACGCTCTATTACATTCCGCCTCTTATACGTCTCTTTATCAAACAGCCACGGCTGCTTTGTGTTTACTTTCGGCGGGATCGTATAGCGGGCGGACTGGTCGTGCAGATAAGTTCGGATTTCTTTTGTGCCATAGGCTTTATCGGCAAGGATATCACAGTCCTTCAGGTCTGGAAGCAGCTTCAGCAGAGGAACCGCCTCCGTGCAATCATCAACATTTCCCGCAGACAGCAAAAAAGCACAGGCCGCAGGTCTTTTCCGACAATGGCATGGATTTTCGTGTTCAGACCTCCGCGCGTTTTGCCGATGCTGCTTGATGTCTGATTTTTGCTCGCTTTCTTATTCCACGGCCTGCCTGCACGGATGCTTTGATCGACGTTGAATCCATGCTCAGCTCCGCGTCAGTGCCCGGGGCCGCGCAGAGCTCGAAGATCTTATTCAGGGTTCCATCGTCCCGCCAGCGGCAGAAGCAGCTGTACACCGTCTGATGCGGACCGAATCTCGCCGGAAGATCGCTCCAGCGCGCGCCGCTGCGGGCAAGCCACATGATGCCATTGAGATGCGCACGAATATCTTTCTGCGGACGGCCGGTATGCGAGATCGGGATAAGCGGCCGGATCAGTTCCCATTCCTTATCGGTAAGTTCATAACGACGGGCTTTCATGTTTGTCACTCCTTTCTGCCCTTGTCTTACCACTTATTTGTGTCTTTTTCTTGTACGTTTCGCTATTTTTGACTTTTCAGATACACCCTAGATAAATTGGCGATGATGGATGAATGTAAACAAACTATCATGATGCCGGACGAGCCGTTTAAGTTATAGGAATTCTGGCACCTTTTCAGGAACGCGCTGAAAGACGATGTATGCTAATAGCGAGGACTTTTAAGTCCTCGCTATTACAACGATGGTCAGCTCATTTGTGGCAGAATGGTATGGCCGAAGTGCGGAGCGGCATCATGAATGAAGGGTGATGTCGCTCGAAATTATACGCAATGAAATAAACGCGGTTCAGCAGGAATTGCTATTGAAGTTGGAAATAAAATCAATCGCCATGCTAGAATATGCACCAAAACAAGATTCCGAGGCCTGCTGAAAACAGAATCATCAGAATTGGCGATGGAGCTGTTTTTCTGATTTTTTTACAAATCAGATGCGTTGCTCCGAGCATGGTAAATACTGCGATAGAGCGCAAATCGGGCGCAAATCCGGCCTGTAAATCTGTGAGGCCAAACAGCGTAGACAGCGCCATGCTGAGCGCGGTCGCAAGGATCATCGCTACAACGCATGGACGAACTCCCGATAAAAAGGCGTTGACGGGTGCATATTTCATCAGATTCTTTAGTGCAGATGCAACTAAGAGAATAATCAAAAATGACGGCAACACCACGCCCAGCGTTGCAACAAATGAACCGAGGATTCCGCCCTGTGTTGAGCCGATAAAGGTTGCCATATTCACGGCAAGGGGTCCCGGTGTGGATTCAGATACGGCAATAAAATTCAGAAACTCGTTCTCTGTCAGCCAGCCGTTGGAAAGCACCGTTTCGCGTACCAGCGAAACCATTCCATAGCCGCCGCCGAAAGACAAGGCACCGATCATCAAAAAGTTCAGAAAGAGACGCAGGTATATCATGACGTTTTCCCATGTCCTTTCCGGATTCTTCGCAGAAAGAAAACAACAAGCCCGACCGCACCGCAGATCAGGATGTAAAACGCAGAGGAAAACGAAACTGCTGTGATCGAGCAGCAGAGCATGGAAGCCATGACCAACGTGAGAAGCGTCAAGTTTAGTGTGTTTTTGTCAATACTTTTAAGCATTTTCAGCCCTGCGGTAAGGATCAGATAGATCACACATACCTGAATCCCGCGGAATGCGCAGGAAACCCAGCGCAAGCTGAGAAACTGATCAAAGAACAGCGAGATACCATAAATTACAAAGAAAGATGGAATGCAGACAGCAAGTGTGGACATGGTTGCACCCGCAAATCCTGCAATTTTGTAACCAATGTAAGTTGCACTGTTGATGGCGACTGGTCCTGGCGTGGATTCGGCTACCGCAACCATGTCCAGAAACTCGCTTTTTTCAAGCCATTTTTTCTTTTCAACGAACTCATTTTCAAGCAGCGCAATCATAGCGTATCCGCCGCCAAAGGTGAACGCACCGATTTTTAAGAATGTGATAAATAAAGAGCAAATCAGTTTCATGCCTGTATATCCTGCCTTCTGCGAATAATACCTATAAGTAAAACACCCAATAGAATCAGGCAGCCAGACAACACCTGCGACACGCGGACACCTGGCATCAGATAGAGACTGTCAGTACGAAGTCCCTCTACAAAGCAGCGTATCACACCATAGCCGATCATGTAAAACGGAAGCAGATATCCCTTTTTTCTAAAATGCGGATAGGAGATCAGCATGACAATCAGCAGCAGTGTATTCAGTGCAGATTCGTAGAAGAACGTCGCCTGATGCCACTGCCCGAGTTCCTCTATGTAAACACCATACGGAAAGAATTGGAGATCTGGCTTTGTGATCAGATTTCCGTAAGCCTCCTGATTCACAAAATTCCCCCAACGCCCGATGGCTTGTCCAAGGACAAGGCTGGGAATCAGCGTATCTGCAAGCGACCAGAAGGAAAGCTTTTTGACCTTGCAGTAAATCAGTACAACAGCAACACCGCCGAGGATGCCTCCATAAATGGCAAGCCCGCCCTTATTGATTTGAAAAACGGAGAGAAGGTTATCCTTGTACTGCTCCCACTCAAAAAGCACATAGTATGCTCTGGCACAGAGAATACACACGGGAATCAGCCAAAGCACGAGATTATATAAGTGATCCGGTTCAACTCCGGTTTTTTTGCACCGGCGAAGTGCTAGCATAAATCCGAGGATCATGCCGAATGTGATGATGATACCGTACCATGCGATGTTCAGCCCTTCTATGCCAAACAGGTTTTCAACAGCATAATGATTCATAGATTTTTTGAAAGCCTCCCTGCTATTCGACGCGGAGCATCCGATAGCCGATTCCGATGTGCGTTTGTATGTATTGCTGCCCGTCTTTTCCGCGTTCCAGCTTTTTGCGCAGGGTCGCCATGAACACCCGCAGAGAAGCAATATCGTTTTCCCAACTGCTGCCCCAAATCTGCTGTGTGATGTAGGTGTGGGTCAGAACCTTGCCCACATTTTTTGAGAGCAGACACAACAGCTTGTATTCGATGGGTGTCAAGTGCAGTTCTGTACCATCAAGATATGCGCAGCCTGCCACATAGTCGATTTTCAGCGCACCGTTTGTAAAAATCGGAGATTCCTGCGCTGCGTCTGTTTTCATCAGCGACAGTCTCCGCTGCGTCACTCGCAGCCGCGCCAGCAGTTCATCCACGGAAAAGGGCTTGGTGAGATAATCGTCCGCCCCGGCATCCAGTGCCCCAATTTTATCGGAATCCTCCGTTCTGGCGCTGATCACAATGATCGGCATATTTGACCATGCCCGGATTTTTCGGATGATCTCCACGCCATCCATATCTGGCAGTCCCAAATCAAGCAGAACAATATCTGGGTTATGCGACAGCGCTTCCATCACGGCGCTTGCGCCGTTTTGCGCAGAAAGATACCTGTATTCATGGGTTTTCAGCGTTGTTGTGATCAGATTGCGCACCGGCGTATCATCTTCTACAACGAGGACGAGCGGCTTATTCATTTAGGTTCACCTCACTGAGCGGTACTGTAAAGGAAAAGATGCAGCCATGCGGCGAATTTTCTTTCAATGTCATTTCGCCATTATGGGCATGAATGATGGCTTGGCAGAGCGTAAGCCCAAGCCCAAGACTTCGGCGGCTGTCGCCAATCGGATTGCCCCCAGTAAAGAACATTTCAAACACATGTTCCTTCAGTTCATCTGGAATACCGGGACCGTTATCGCTGACGCATATTTCGGCCATATTTTCTCGCGGGATTGCCGTGATTCGGATGTTCGAGCCAGCCGGAGTATATTTGACTGCGTTGTTCACCAAGTTGATAAGCACCTGCATGATGAGTCCCGCATCCACCCGCACCAGCAGCGGTACATCTCCGCAATCCACTGTGATGTGATGCTCTGCGGACCTTCGGTCGATATGCCGGAGCGATTCCGATACGATGTCGTCCACGACCTGATCGGAAAGGCGCAGCTTGACGCTGCCGTCCGCGATTTTCGTAACGGAAAGTAAATTCTCAACCAGTCCCGTCAGCCATTGCGCATCGTCATAAATGTCCGTAAAAATCTGTTTCCGCGTTTGTTCATCCAGCACGTTATAGCTGTGCAGCAGCGTATCCGCGTTGCCGGAAATGGAGGTCAGCGGGGTCCTAAGGTCATGGGAAATTGAACGCAGAAGGTTTGCACGAAGCTGTTCGTTCTTTGCAAGGACGGCGGCTTTTTCCTTTTCTTCGGCGTTGCGTAGGCTTTCCAGCGCCAGAGCGCACTCGCCGAGAATGGAAAACAGCACGCTGGATGTAAATGCGTCAGGCTGCGTTTGCTTCTCCATCGGAATCCCGACAACGCCGAAAACCTGCTGCCCGGTACGAATGGCAAGATACAGCCGTTTTGCCTTTGGAAAGTTTTGCGTCGTTGCGCCAGCACGCTTTCGGTTTTGCCAGACCCATTGAATCACGTTCTGTTCCTGATCAGTATCCGGGATGCAATATGGACTGCTTCCGTCTGCCGGATAAACATTCCCATCCAGCAGCGCGTCGCCTTGTGCCGGATAAATCAAAACGTCCCGCTGCATGAGCTTCTGTATCTGCGTCGCGGTCATCTGATAGACCTCATCCGGTGTTTCCGCCTTTTGAAGCTGCCTGTTCATATCAAAAAGGAGTTTTGTCCGATAGGCATCCCGCGCGGATAGCTGCGCATGGGCTTTGAGCTTTGCGGCAAGCGTACCGGTCAAAAGCGCCGCTGCAAACATGACGGCAAAGGTTATTGGGTATTTGCTGCCATAGGCTGCCAAAGACAGCCGGGGTTCCGTCAGAAAATAATTGAACAGGATGACACTCAAAAAAGCGGACAGCACACCGCAGGTATATCCGCTGGTAAAAGCGGAAGTCAGAAGCACCCCCAGCAGGTAAACCATGATGATATTGGCATTTGCAAAGCCAAGTCGCAGAAAGGCCCATCCGATGACCGTCGCAGCTGCCAGAATCCCGATGGTCAGAAGCAGTTCCCATGCGGTCGGAAACGCCGGACGGATGGGAAGCAGCCGTTTCCTGCGGTAGCTCTTATAGGCTTCCACATCCGGAATGATATGAATGTCTACCTCTGGTGCAAGCGTAATGAGCCGTTCTGTCAACGTCGGTTCACTCCAAAAATGCCGCCGCTGTACGCCACTTCGCCCAATCACAATTTTGGTCACATCAGAGAGCCGCACATATTCCGCGATCTGTGTTGCCACATCTTCACCATGCGTTGTGACGATCTCTGCGCCAAGCTGCTGAGCCAGACGCATATTCGCCTGCAAGCGAACGGTATCTTCCGCATTCATATCAGCGTCTCCGGGTGTCTGCACGTAAAGCGCGGTAAGGCTGCCACTAAATGCCTGTGCCATTTTCCCTGCCATTCGCACAATGCGTTCATTGGATGGAGACGAGGACAGGCACACAAGAATATGCTCTTTTGGCAGTTCGCTTCCTTTGTTCTGCACATTTTCACCACCCCTCTTAAACGATATTATAGCATCAAAATGTGAAGGTTTCTACTGCGCCCGATCGGATTCGTTGTTTGGAAATGAAATTTGCTCTGAATCATAGATCACGATTTCTACATGGGCATGACTGCTGCGAAACCGGGAAAGCGTTTCCTCAAGTTCGTCAGGAGAAATATTCCCGACCAGATGCACACACGGCTCAGGCTGCTGTTGTTCGGGCGCTTCCTCGATTCGCTTCTGATTTTCATCCAGAAAGCGATCCAGCCGCTTCATCAGAAACCAGCCAAACAGGAATATCAGAGATGTTCCGACGATCAAAACGACATCTTCCACATACCCTCACCGTCCGTTCAGATTCGGAAGCACTTTTGCAGCGCTTTGTATTCGCCCAACGCTAAAATCGTCATTTCCCCGGACAGCACCGTATCCGGTGTAATTGATACGTCGGTTTTTCCCGAATGCTTGATGCCAAGAATGTTGATTCCAAACTTTCTGCGGATATTCAGTTCGCCAATGCTTTTCCCGACCCAGCCTTCTGGTACTTCCACCTCAAAAATGGCGTGCTGCTCGTCGAACTCTATGTAGTCGAAGATATGGTCGGCAGTGTATCGGATCGCTGCCCATTTTGCCACCTGCTTTTCCGGGTAGACTACATGGTCTGCACCGTTGCGAAGCAGAAACTTTGCCTGCACATCACGCTCGGCACGCGATACCACGCGCTTTGCACCCAGCTCCTTCAGCAGCGAGGTGGTTTCCAGCGAGTTCTGAAAATTACCGCTGATGGTCACGATGCAGACGTCAAAATTTCCGATGCCAAGAGAGCGAAGAAACTCCGCGTTTGTACTGTCGCCAATTTGTGCGTTGGTGACATATGGCAGCACATCATTGATTCGTTCCTCGTTTGTATCGACCGCCATGACCTGATGCCCCAGCTGAGAAAGCTGTACTGCGATATGCCGTCCGAAGCGGCCTGTGCCAATCAATAGAATGTTTTTCATGTGAAAAGGCTCCTTATCCAATCGTTATTTTTTCCTGCGGCAGCCTTGCATTCCCCACTTTTTTGCTGGAAAGTGCCGCATAAATGAGGGTAAGACCGCCGACTCTGCCCAGATACATGAGCAAGATCAGCACCATTTGCGATGGAATGCGCAGCTGCGGTGTAATACCAAGTGTCAATCCCACAGTCCCGACCGCCGATGCCGTTTCATACAGGCAGGCAGACAGCGGAAGATTCTCATATGCGCTGATAAAGACAGCACCGCCAAAGAACAGCACCAGGTACATCGTCAGAATGGTCGCGGCGGTCTTGACGGCACTGCAATCAACTCTGCGTCCGAAAAACTGGGCACTATCGCGCTGGCGGAAGGTCGCAGTGGCATTGGCAATCAAGACCGCCAGCGTCGTTGTTTTCATGCCGCCTGCTGTAGAACCCGGAGAACCGCCGATGAGCATCAAAAGGATCATCACGCCCTGCGACGCACCGGACATCGCGGATAGATTTACCGTGTTGAAGCCCGCTGTCCGCGGCGTGACGGACTGAAAAAGGGATGCCAGCAGCCGGTTTCCGGCGGGAAGCGTGGAAAAGTCTGAAAAGAAGAAAAACACAGCAGGCAGAAAAATTAAAAGACCTGTCGTGACGAGAATCACCTTGCTCTGCATTCGGTAGCGATGAAACCGCCACTTGTTTTCGAAGATGTCATCCCACGTCAGAAATCCAATGCCGCCAATCACGATCAACAGCATAATCGTGATATTGATTACCGGGCTGTCCGCATAGCCGGTAAGAGATGGGTAGCGGTTGCTTTCTGTCCCAAGAATATCAAACCCGGCGTTGCAAAAAGCAGATATGGAATGAAATACCGCCATCCAGACGCCGCGCCATCCATAGTCCCGGCAGAATACCGGCAGCACGGCAAGCGCCCCCAGCAACTCAATCAGAAACGTCCCTCGCAGGATGAAGCGTGTCAGACGGACGATTCCGCCGACCTTTGGTGCTGAAATTGCATCCTGCATGGTGCTGCGCTGCATCAGAGAGATTTTTCGCCCGGACAACAGCGCAAACGATGCTGCTACGGTTACGACACCAAGACCACCAATTTGGATCAGCGCCAGAATAACCGCCTGCCCAAAGGTTGACCAGTAGCTGCCTGTATCCTGCACCACAAGCCCTGTCACGCAGACGGCAGAGGTTGCTGTAAACAGCGTTTCATTGAATGGAGTTACATTCCCTCCAGTCGTGGAGATCGGCAGCATCAGCAGCAGCGCTCCGAGCAGAATGACCCCGGCAAAACCTAATATGATAATTTGAAAAGACGAAAGGCGGCGCTTTCGACGAATGATCTCTTCCGGCATAAAGGCAGCTCCTTATTTCTGTGATGGTTATATTATACAGCCGGAGATTTTAAGAGCGGATAAGGGACATTTGCGACGTATTAAGATTGAATAAAGATGAGGAGATTGCTTGTGCAGATTGGGCAAGGCGAAAGTCTTGTCCAATTTTTTGTGTCCGGCTTTGCCAAATCGCCCGCGTCCAACTGTATTAGTGGTGAGCAGCGGGCAGGATGTTTTATCGCAAACGCTTTATTTGCAGAAGTGGCCAAAAAGCGTTTTTGAGATTGTAGTAAGGGTAGAGGAGGAAAAACGCTCCGGTCGAGCCTTACTAATGGTAACGCCAATGTCACCATGACACGCCGCATCGCAGCCGTGTTGTCAAGGCCTGCATGACCGAGGATGAATACGCCGATTTTGCCGCCCGCCTTGCGCCCTACGGCATCAGTCAGTCCGAGTTTATCCGCAGAGCCATTCAGGGCGCAAGCATTCGCCCCGTTGTCACGGTTTCCCCGGTCAACGACGAGCTGCTTGCCGCGCTTGGGAAGCTGACCGCCGAATACGTCAGAATTGGGAATAACCTCAATCAGATCGCCCGTGCTATCAATGATTGGCACAATCCCTAGGCGCTTCTGGGATACTCCCGGAGATTTCACCGGGCACAGCCTGTCCGTCAGCGACATCGTTGCTTTGAAGCAGGCCGGTGTGGTATCCTACCACTACTGCGACAGCATCGGCTTCCAAGAGCTGCCCAATTTCAGGCCGGAGAACTATCTGAAAACAGCAGAGCTGTCCACAGAAGATGATTACGCCATGATTGACGGGATCATCAACAACGGCAAACAGCCCACAGTAGCTGAACCCGAAAACCTGACAAAAAAGCCCTCTGTCCTGGGAAAGCTCAAAGCGCAGCCAACGCAGCCCGCCAGGAAGCAAAAACCAACCAAAACCAACGAAAAGGAGATTTGACTATGGATTTTACATTTGAAAAACAAGAGCTTATGGCTATCTACAACCCCGGCACCCGTTTGGGGCTGATTCAGTCCCTCCATGAAATGCACACCTATCTGGATGCGGACGAACGGGAGCTGCGAAGCCTTACCGACAGCGCCATCTATAAGCTGGGCCGTATTACAGACGATGACTTCGAGAAATTGGACCTAATCCCGGAGTTTGCGACCTAAGCATTTGTAAATTTTTCTTTTTGTATTGCAAATTGATATACAAGTGGATATAATAGAGCGTGAAAGGTGGTATGAACGATGGCAAGTAAAACCGCAAACGTAATGGCCCGTGTGGAGCCCCAGGTAAAAGAGCAGGCCGAAGAAATCATGGATATGCTGGGCATTCCCGTTTCTGTGGTCATCAACACGCTCTATAAGCAGATCATCATGACCCGCAGTATTCCTTTTTCTCTTTCTGTCCCCAAAGTACCCGTTGCCCGGGATGAACTGGACGATGCCGCTTTTTCTGCCATGATGGAACGTGGCCTCAAAGAAGCAAAAGCCGATCAGTCCCGTCTCGCCTCGGATGTATTCGCAGATTTGAAACGGGAGATACAGTAAATACCGGAAAAGTACATTGTAAAGCTGACCCAGCAAGCAGAAGAGAATCTTCGTGAAATCGCTGATTATATCCGCTTTACCCTCCAAGCTCCGGGCACAGCTGCAAAGATGCCGGACACTTTGGCGGAAGAAATCTTTTCTCTGGACCAATTCCCCTATCGTGCGCCGTTGACGAAAGAAGAACCCTGGCACAGCCAAGGCGTCCATGCTCTGACCGTCAAGAATTTCCTCGTCTATTTTTGGGTAGACGAGGCCGCAAAGAAAGTTCAGGTCATGGGCATTGTCTATGGACGCAGAGATCAGCGCCATCAGCTTTCGGGCCTGGATTTGTTCTGATAAATACGCCTTGGATGCACATTTATCCAGGGCGTCTTTCTTTTGCAATGAAACTTCCATATCAGGGCGGCCTTCGGGTCGTTCTTTTCATTTTCCAAGAAAGGAGATTCACAATGGCATCCACATTGCAGCAATACCACCAGCTGGCTGACCACATGGCTACCCAAATCACTGGCAGCTACCAAAGCTGGACAGATTTTTTGACTACCGCTGCCCGCCTATATAAATACCCCTATCTGGAATCTGTGTTCATGGTGGATGGAAGAGATGATCTCACTGAACAGGAGAAGAAAGAAATTAATGCCCAGTGTAATCAGCTTCGTGCAAAATGCCTGTAATCATGTGAAGAGACAGTAATAAAACTGAAGCCGCAGCTTATCCTGCCGTATATTTTTATATTTTGATTAAGAATGCAAAGAAACATTGACATCTACGTACTCACACAGTATAATTGTTCTTACATTCGTAAGATTTAGGAGCGACAGTATGAACAAGTTACCCCAGATTTCAGATGCCGAGTTTGAAGTGATGGATATTATTTGGAAATATGCCCCCATCAGCACCAATGAAATCACAGATCGATTGGCTAAGACAAAGAATTGGAGTCCGAAAACAATCTACACAATGCTATCCCGCCTGGAAAAGAAGGGCGTGATCGTGCACGAAAAGGAAAGCCGTGTTTTTGTCTATACTCCCTGTGTAAAGAAAGACGATTATCTGGCTGCTGAAAGCCGCACTCTGGCAACCCGGTTTTTTGACGGAGCCATGAAACAAATGGTTGTAAGTTTTCTGGATCAGAAGGATTTGACCCCGGAAGACTTGGATGAATTACAGAGTATTCTTGACAAACGGCGCCGGCAGTGAGGCGATGATAATGTTCTTGGAACAATTCTTGATAGGAAACCTCTGGAATGCTTGTCTCATTTGCATGATGCTTGGCCTGAAATGGCTGTTTCGCAATCGGCTGTCCCTGCGTTTTCAATATCGCAGCTGGTTTGTCCTGGCTTGTTCCCTTTTCCTGTCTTTCCTCCCCAATGGGATTTGGGCTGCGTTTCAATCCGCAAAATCTGTTGGGCAGCGGGCATTTGCCATTTCGAATACCTCCATCAATACCGCCGTAGTTGCTACAGAGGCAGGATGGCTTCAGGATACAACAGAGTTGATTGCCCGTCCCGAAAACAGCCGCTTTAATTTCATTGCTTCGTTTCTTTGGTTGGCGGGCGTTTTGGCATTCATCGTCGTATATCTGGTTGGGATCTGGAGACTCCACACGATAAAGCATCTTTCAGTGGAACCATCCTATGCGTGCCGTAAGCGGTTCGACGAGTGCCAACTCAAGCTGGGACTGAAACGGCATATCAAACTGCTGCAGTCCAGATTTATTACCACCCCAATCAGCTTCGGATGGAAAAAGTCATTCGTGGTTCTTCCAAAAGACAGCATTGATGGATTGCCGAAATCCGAGTTGGATCATATACTGCTCCATGAACTGACACATATCAAGCACGGAGACACAATGACCAATTACCTGCTTTGCGTTATACAGATCCTCTTTTGGTGCAACCCGCTTGTATGGCTCGCCCTTCGGCAAATTCGTAGGGATCGGGAAGCCTACTGCGATTGGGATGTTATGAATGAGATGACCTGTGAAAAAGAACGAATTGCCTATGGTCAAACAATCTTGCGCTTTGCTGCCGTCTCCAATCCCCCTCTACCTACAGCGGCAGGTTTCTGTCAGGGCAAAAATCAGCTGAAATATCGTCTCCAACAAGTGGTAGACTTTCAACGAGAGACAAAATGGAAGCGCCTGTTGGGACAGTGTTTCGCGGGATTCCTGGCTTTTGCAGCAATCGGTCAAATTCCTGTGTTGGCCTATTGCACCGAATACACTGAAACCCATTACAGTCCCTCTGGTACATTGACCGTAGTTGAATCCGACTGGGAAAGATTTTTGGGCAATTCCGATGGCTGCGCTGTTGTTTATGATCTTAGCACAGACCAATATACGGTATCCAACGAATCAGAGGTAACCCGCCGTGTCCCGCCGTGCTCTACTTATAAAATTTACAGTGCCCTCAACGCATTGGAGCAAGGAATTATTACTCCCGAAGCAAATACCATTGCCTGGGATGGGGCGGCGTATCCTTTTGCGTCATGGAACCGAGATCAAACCCTGCGCTCCGCTATGCAGGATTCTGTAAACTGGTATTTTAATGCCCTTGATCAATCAGCAGGATCAGCGCAGATGGAGGATTTCTTTACAAAAATCGGCTACGGTGACTGTAACTTTGGCAACGATTCTGACGGGTTTTGGAATGGCTCCGGTGTGAAAATCTCCGCTTTGGAGCAAGTAGAACTGCTGGTAAAACTGTACCGCAACGATTTCGGTTTCAGGAATGAAAGTATTGCCGCTGTCCGGGATGCTATATTGCTGGACGAGGACGGGCTGTACGGAAAAACCGGCACCGGGCGGCTGAATGATACCAACATTGCGGGTTGGTTTATAGGGTTCGTAGAAACACATCAGGGTACCTATTTCGTTGCAGTTTATCTGCACAGCCAGAATGGTTCCGATGGCACATTGGCTTATGAAACAGCATCGAATATTCTTAAGGATATGAACATTATAGAGTAAGGCTGCTTTTGCGGCTTTACTTTATAGCCTAAATTCTTACAAATGTAAGGAGTAAAATTACATGAAAAAACGTATTCGGATTGCGCTTTTTGCTATTTGCGTGGTCATTGGAATGAATTTTCTGCTTATAGGATGCTTCCGCTATGCAGTGGACTACAGGAAAACCATACGGGATACATCCGTTTCCCCAGACGGAAAGTATGAGTTAACGCTCATTGAAATTGGAGAACCGGTGTGGCCCTTCGGGCCTGCATCCGGGCGGCTGACTTTGAAAGAGGGGGACAACCAGATCAACCAGGCGGATTTTGAACTTAAAAACGATGGATGCAGCATCAGCAGCAACTGCTGGACAGTTGCCTGGATGACAGATTATGTGGAAGTGGTTTTATCCGGGGACGAACAGTTTGACGAGCAAATCCAATTGTATTTTGATGGCTCCACGCAACGCCAGACTTTGGATAACGAAGCCGAGTCAACCGCATCACAGGTGGAAACCGGTGCTTTGGATATACAGGTCATGGAAAATCGAAAAAATGAGTTAGTCTTTACGATCTCCACCAGCGACTACGTGGAAAGCTATAACAGCTATTATAAAATTGACTATTGTCGCAGTTTGTTACCCCCGGTATCCCAGTGGCAGTGTTTTACCTACGATTCTGCAATCCATTCCGAATACGAAACAAAATGTTACTCCTTCACCGAGGATGAGCATATATATTCACTGCCTACGATCACGGTATATGTACCGACAAATGATGACTACATACAGCAAATCACCGTTAATTTTGACGAGCATAGCTTTACGCAATCTGGGTTCGAGCAATACAAGGAGATGTGTTATTACACGATGAAAGTATTCTTTCCGGACTTGCCTGATGCGCGTATTATGGACCTATGCACAGAGATCGTTGCGCTGGGAAACCAGAATGTTTTTTCCAGTGACGAGTGGTTCAGCAAAAATGCTGTCCCCTTCGCCTTATTCTATCGGGAAGGAATCGGTGTGTATCCCTACTTCGCTATCGGCGATTGGGAACACTTCTGCATCATCCCTGTTACAGAAGAAACCGTTACTGAATTCGGAGAAAAAGGAGTCCAAATTCATGAAATATCTTAAAATTACTGTTGTTCTTTTTGCACTGATTATCGGACTATATGCTTGCGGGAGCAGAACTGAAAACCCGAAGCCAAGTTTTCATTCAAAAGACACGATTGCCGCCACAGAAGCGGATACTGCTCCGGCAACCACAAATGAAAGCCATAATAACGTTCCGATTGATGACCCTATATTTGACCGTCTTGAAGTCCGGTGTAAAGAAATCGAATCTTTGTACCATGCACTATATGAGTCTGCCGAGAAAACAGTTCCAGACAGCCCATGGGACGATTCCTGCTTGTCCCAAAGCAGTATCGATTCCATAGAGACCATGCTTTACGATGCAGGATATGATGTAATGGATACAAACGAACCTTACCCGGAATATTTGACCACATCCGAAAGGTTTTATGTATTTTGGGATGCTGTACAGCAGAACAGAGATGCCGAACAAGAGGTTATCACCATTTTGAAATCGGGGGGCTTATCGTATAGACTATTCACATATGACGAATCCGGCGCTTTTGTTTACAGTATGACGTATTACCCGGATGAGATAAAAGAGTCATATTATGAATGTCATGAAATCAAGGATTGGGCACTAACAGAGAAAGGCAATTTCTATTACAGGATCTATCCTGCAAATGATAAACACTATCCAGATTTTTGTCTGATTCGACTTGTTGCTCCGAATACGGAACTATTTGATCTTGCTTTTCGCTATATCTATCCTGTTGGCTACATTGCCACCAATATTTTCCTCATTGATTGGCAGGAAGGAAATTGGGGAAATCTAAGCTTTAACGATCAGTTTGAATATCTATACTATGCGCATCATGGAAAGCAGTTCCTTGCCGATCATTATACCATTCTCGAAGACAAAAGCAGCTATGCCATACCGGCCAGCGAATTTGAAGGAATCGTCTTACCGTACTATAACATTGACATAGAAACCTTCCAATCGCTTGCACAATATCATACTGAAGGTGACTACTACCCTTGGAGGCCATTGAACACAAACGATTTTGTTAAAATATGGTACTACAATATCGAGCCAGAAGTTACGGCTTATGTCATGAACCCGGACGGAACAATGACGCTGACCGTCCAAATGCTTTCCACAGATTTAAAAATGGATTGCCTGTTTGCGCATGAAGTGACCGTCAGGCCACTGGAAAATGGGAACTTTCAATATGTAGGGAACCGCATAACTTATCAGACGGAATACGGATTGCCGTATTCTCTTCCCAGACTGATGTGGGATTAACCGTTCACAATGAACTATACATGAAGGAGCATACAAATGAATCGAGATTCGGCAAGTGCAAAATGGGTTCTATGCCCTGTTTGCTGCAACAAAACCCGGACAAAAGTTTACGATGATACGATGGTTTTGAACTTCCCACTGTACTGCCCTAAATGTAAAAAGGAAGTCCGAGTTGATATTGTACAACTGAAAATAACTGTAAGCAAATGAGCCAGACGTAGAACGCAGAGCCTGCTTTCCCTGAAATCATCACAGGGTAAGCAGGCTCTTTCCATCTATAAGTTAATTTCCATTCGATATGAAGCAATCGATTGCGGAACTATCTGACTGAATTTTCATCCAAAGAAATAGCCCCATCAATAGCACCCTCGATTATTGGTAAGTATTCCTCCGGGCACAGCTTCAGCTTATGGCTGACACGCTGCCGTAACTCGCTTTCACTGTGGATTATTTTCGCATTAAAGTATCTATCTGAAGGAAGTCCGCAGACACTGATAAGCTGTATTACAACAGGAACACTGGGAATCGTTCCTTTATTCTCGATATTTGCAAGATAGCGAGAATCAATACTGACTAACTCCGCCAGCGTCCTTCTCGCCATGCGCTTTGCCTTTCTTGCTGCCTTTACATCTGCCCCAAAAGTTTCAAATCCAGGGCAATCTTCAATTTTCGCCATATTACATCACCCACTTACATTGTATATTTCCCATTTCGTCAGTGGAATGGTGCTATATGTACTTAATCTACATTTTTAAATCCTATCTGCCCAGCGGCAGAAAAGAAAAAAAGCCGCTGCTGGACAGTCACTTTTCATGCCCAAAATTTCCCTCGGCGGCTTTGATTTTCAGAGCCGCCATTTTCTTTTGCAATCCATCAGACTTGGCGGCTCACAGGAGGAAGCCATCTTGATAATAGTCCGCTGCCGTAGTCCGATAGGAGCATCCCTGTCAAAAAAGCCTGTCCTATGAACAGGACAACTGCGGCAGTGAATATGTACTATACTATGTTGTAATTAAGCAAAATATACCCTATTGCGTCCAGCTGGTATCTTACCGACTGGGCGCTTTTCTGTGTCTTCCTCTCAGTCGCTCTCCACCGGTCCCCGTTCAGATCCCCAACAAAAAACTGAACGGAGGAAAAACAATGTTTGATAACAAGAGTGACTACGCTCTGAACAAGAAAAATCAGAACAGCATCGCATACTGTGACAGCACTGGTCATATAACTCACATCACCAGCGCAGACTTTTCTTCTGAGGAAGAATTTCTATTCTGGAAGTCCTGGTCTGATGCCGACTACAAGGAAACTGACTATGCCGATTCCTACTTTCACCGGCACATAGCGGAATTTGACACCATCGGGGACAGCGCTGGCAGCATTGCCTCTCCCGAAGAAATGCTGCTTTACAAAACGGAGCGTGAAGAACAGGTACAGGAAGCCACCGACCTGGTCCAGATGATTTCGGCATCGCTCACGGCGGTGCAGTTCCGAAGATTGTGGCTCCACCATGTTCGCCAGGTAAATGTACGCTCTATCGCAAAAGCCGAAGGTGTCGCCCACCCAGCGTCGTGGCAAGTATTACATCTGCCCAAAAGAAAATTTTCAAAATCGTGCAGAAACACGCTACCAAAAGAGGTTAGAGAATGACGATAGGTGAAGGGCGTTTTCACTGACCTTCCTGAACCTTGAAAGCTGAATAGACAATGGTACAAGCACAAACACCTACGGATGTTCTCAGAAGCAGCGCCGCCATGACAGAGGCTCTTTATTGGGCCTCCGAGCGATCTACGCCGCCTCCAAAACCGGAATGGCAAACCCGGGTAAAGAAATCCATCGGTGACAATGAAACTTGCTCATGCTCTCCCAAGGACTAGGGGGAAGCCCTGCGATATTTGCCAGCCATCGGGCAGCGGTAGGCAACGCCCAAATCAGCAAAAACCGGCTTTCTCAAAAAGTTCTAAAATACATCAAAACCCCCGAAACCGTCATGGTTTCGGGGGCTATTTGTGGAGCTAGTGACCTGACTCGAACAGGCGACCTTCTCATTACGAGTGAGATGCACTACCGACTGTGCTACACTAGCATCACAAGCTCGTTTATTATAGCCGCTCTTTGGGAAAAAGTCAAGACTTCGATCAAATATTCAGCTCCTGGATTTTTTTGCGGAGGAGCAGCAGGTCATCAAAGGTCTCGGGGCGCTTGGTGGGGTCGCGGAGGAGGGCGGAGGGGTGGTACATGGCGGAGTAGAGGACGTCGTCCCGGGCTGTCCAGGTGCCGTGATCACGGGTGATGCGGAACTCTGGAGCGATCAGGCGCTGGGCGGCAATGCGGCCCAGGCAGACGATGATCTTCGGCTGCAAAAGCGCAATTTGATTTTCCAAAAAGCCGATGCAGGCATCCTGTTCCTGGGGCTGGGGGTCTCGGTTGTGGGGCGGGCGGCATTTGACGATATTGGCGATGTAGCATTTCTCCCGGTCCAGGTCGATGATAGAGAGCATATCGTCCAGGAGCTTGCCCGCAGGGCCTACAAAGGGGACGCCCTGCAGGTCCTCCTGCTCCCCCGGGCCCTCGCCCACAAAGAGCAGACGGCTGCTGCGATTGCCCACACCGAAGACCACATTATGGCGGGTCCTGCACAGCTCACAGCGGTCACAGTGCAGGCATTTTTCTTCCAGTTCTTCCCAGGTTTCCATTACTGACTCCTTCTCCGGCTCTTTCTTCTCTTGCGGCGTCTGGTCTGGGCCCGGTAGCGCAGATAGGAATTGATGGCCAGATAGCTGACAACCGGCACCAATATGACAGCACAGACAATCAGCACCACCCCGGAAAGGCTGCTTCTCTCGCTCTGGGTCTGGGGCGCCAGGGCGCTGTAGACCGTCAGGCCCGAATCCGCAGCGGTACGCACCGGCTGTTGCGCCAGCAGCTGGGCCTCCGTCAGGCAGGAATTGCTGTACCAGAGCTCTACCGTACCGATGACGGAATCCTTTTCGATGGGGGCCGATAGACCGCCGTCCCGGGTGGATACATTCCGGATAAGGTTTGCCATTCTGGCTTTGGAGGGCAGCACCGTATCGATGTTTACATTGGCCACACCCACAACATCCGTCTCACCACCGGCCACCGGCAGCTGGGTCAGGCTCATGCCGTTGTAGATCACCCGGTGGACCAGGAAATTATTATAGGCATAGCCCAGGAGCTTCACCATTTCATCGAAGTTGCCATAGTTGGTCACCTGCCAGCCGTTGGATGCGAAGACACGGGTAGCTCCCATAATGACGCAGACCAGGTTCATGCCCGTTACACCGGCGGTCTCCGTATTGTCCGCAGTGACCACAATGCTGGCCCCGGTATCCGCGGAATAGCTGGCGAAGCCGCTGGTGACCCGGTCGTCAATATACTTGGTGACGATCTTATTCTGCATCATGTAGTCCAGGGATTGCAGGTTCCGCTTCTCGGACAGGTTGGTGGCCGGGACCTCATAGGTCTGGGTGGAGAGCAGCTCCTTCACCGCGGGATTGTCGCTGCAGGCCATCATGATGCGGACCATATCCCGGGCGGTGGTGGTCTGGTTGCCGGAACCGACACCGTGGACATCCGTAAATTCCGTGCTGGTGCAGCCCAGCTGCTTCACCCGCTGATTCATCATATCCACAAAAGTGGCCCGGGTGCCAGCCACGTACTCCGCCAGTGCCACAGCGGCATCGGCAGCATTCTGCATGATCATGCAGTGCAGCAGATCCTTGACGGACATCTGCTCCTCACTTTTCAGCTTGGTACTGGTTGCGCCGCCGGGGATTCGGGAGGCGATGCCGGGCTGGACCGTTACGACGGTGTCCAGGTTCTCCACCCGTTCCACAACAATCAGGGCCGTAACGATCTTGGAAAGCGCTCCGGGGGGCAGCTTGGTGTCGGGATTATAGGCATAGACCAGGGTACCGGTGTTGCGCTCATAGATGATGGCCGCCTGGGCCGTATCCAGCTTCCGGTCCGAACCGGCCAGGGGGACCTGCCCGTCCAGCGTGCGGCAGCCGTTCAGAATGCTGACGGAGCCGAAGGCATACTCCGTCTGGGGGGCCTGGGCATCCTGCGCCAGGTCCGGCAGGGTCTCGGTCATGGCCGGGTCTTCGGTCCCATCCGTTGCGGTGGTCTCTGCATAGGCAGGAATACTCAGGCACCCGGCGGTTATGCTCAGCGCCAAAAGCAGTGAAAGCAAGTTTTTTTTCATGGTTTCCCCCTAAAATTTTACTGCCGGGGTTGTCCGGCAGGAAAAAGTCGTGTATACTATTGATATTATAACAGTATTTCAAATCCCCGTCAATCCGTCCTTGCGGCTATTTGCAAAATGGCCATGATTTGTTCAGGATTTTGGGGAGCTTCCTGGGAGAAAGGGGTATTGTATGACGATCCTGGTAGTAGATGACGAGGCTCTGCTCGTCAAGGGAATCCGCTTCAATCTGAAAAGCGACGGCTATGACGTGATCACCGGCTCCAACGGTCAGGAGGCCGTGGAGCTGACCAAAAGTGAAAATCCGGATCTGGTGGTGCTGGATGTGATGATGCCGGTCATGGACGGGCTGACGGCCTGCAGCCGCATTCGGGAATTTTCCGATGTGCCCATCATCCTGCTCACCGCCAAGGTGGACGACATGGACAAGCTCATGGGCTTCGACCACGGGGCCGACGACTACCTGACCAAGCCCTTCAACATTCTGGAGCTGAAGGCCCGCATCCGGGCCCTGCTGCGGCGGTCCGGGGCCGGTGAAAAGCAGGAGACCAACCGGCTCACCGGCGGCAACATCACCCTGGACCTGGACGCCCGGAATGCCTACAAAGGCAGCGAACTGGTGGTGCTCACCGCCAAGGAATTCGACGTGATTGAATTTCTCATGCGCAATGCCAACCGGGTCTATTCCCGGGAAGCGCTGCTCGACACCATCTGGGCCTATGAATATCGCAGCGATATTCGGACGGTGGACGTCCATATCCGTCGGCTGCGGGAGAAGCTGGAGGAAAATCCGGCTGAACCCCAGCATATTCTGACCAAGTGGGGAGTGGGCTACTATTTCCGAAAGTAAAATGACCCGGCTGCGGGGTTACCGTACCGCCCAATTTCACTACACCCTGACTTACATTGCCGTTACGGCGGCGGTACTGCTCTTTCTGAATCTTTTCTGCACCCGTCTCAGCCAGAGACTGTTCTACGAAAACAAGGAAAGCGCCATGATTGAAAAATGCCAGCTGGCCTCGGACGAGCTGTCCACCCTGGACGTATGGAACACCGCCACGGTTTCCGGCATTCTGAATCAGCTGGAAAGCCTCCGGGCCTCCCGGCTGCTGGTGACGGACAGCGCAGGGCTGTGCATCTACGACAGCACCGGAGAAGCCCTGGGGCAGTATGCCCTTCTGCCGGAAATTCTGGGGGCCTGCCAGGGCAACGACGTGTTCACCTGGCGCTACCACAGCGGGGCCATGATCTCCCGGGCCGCCACGCCCATTGTAGACTTCGGCACCGTGGCAGGCTGCGTCTACATCACGGAATACGACACCGCCCAGGGTGCCGTCATCGATTTGCTGCTGCAAACCATTCTCCGGGTCACGGTCATTCTGGAGCTGGCGGTGATTCTCTTTTCCCTGATCTACACCAGCCACTTCTCCCGCCGGATGCGGGCCATTATGGACTCCATGCACACCATCCAGAAGGGCAACTATGACCAGAAGGTCAACGTGGGCGGCAACGACGAGCTGACGCTGCTGGCCAGTGAATTCAACGACCTGACGGAGCGGCTGCAAAACTCCGAGGAGAAGCGCCGCCGGTTCGTCTCCGACGCCTCTCACGAATTAAAGACCCCTCTGGCCTCCATCAAACTGCTGACGGACTCCATTCTGCAAAACGATATGGACGCCGACACCATGCGGGAATTCGTGGAGGACATCGGCAGCGAGGCCGAGCGCCTGAACCGCATGACCGCCAAGCTCCTGTCCCTGACCAAGGTAGACGGCCAGCCTCTGCCGGAGGCCGAGCTCATCCGCATGGCCCCCACCATCCGCCAGGTCGCCAAAATGCTGAACCCCGTGGCGAAAAAAAGCGGCATTTCCCTGGAGCTGGATCTGGACGGGGACAGCACCGTGCTCATCACCCGGGACGACCTGTACCAGATTGTCTTCAACCTTATGGAAAACGGCATCAAATACAACCGCCCCGGCGGCACCGTCTCCGTAACCCTGAGCCGCAGCATGGACCTTGCCAAGCTCACCGTGGCAGACACCGGCATGGGCATTCCCGAGGAGGCCCTGAGCCACATCTTCGAGCGCTTTTACCGGGTGGATAAGGCCCGCTCCCGGCAGACCGGCGGCAGCGGCCTGGGGCTGGCCATTGTCCGGGCCATCGTGTCCCGGAACCGGGGCGAGATCCGGGTGGACAGCCAGGTGGGCGTCGGCACCCGATTTTATGTGACCTTCCCGATTTTTGATACGGAGGTGGATGCCACATGAAGCGCGTCATTGCCATTGCTCTGGCTCTGCTGCTGCTCACCGGCTGCGCCCCCTCCCCCGCCGGAGAAAATACCGTTACATTCTATTATCCCCGAAAAAACCTGGTCTACAGCTTCTCCGATCTGCCTATCGGTGCAGAGGCCCGGGACTGTGCGGATGAAGCGCTGGAGTATGTGCTGCGGCTATACCTGCTGGGGCCAACGGACGAAAACCTGGAAAGCCTCTACCCCAGCGGCATCCGGCTTCTGACCGTCGCCGAGGAGAACAGCGCTCTGACCGTCACCCTCTCCCCTGCCGGCAACCAAATGCAGGAAATCGATTTTTCCCTGGCCGGAGCGTGTCTGGCCAAGACCTGCATCGGCTACGGCGGCTATTCCTCCGTAACCATCCAAAGCGGGGATCGGGAGCTGACCCTAAAAAACAACGACCTGCTCTTCCGGGATAACAGCGCCACCCTGGACAGCAGCGAAGAGGAGAAAGAACCATGAAATGCATTTCCTGGAACGTAAACGGCCTGCGAGCCTGTGTGGGCAAGGGCTTTGAGGAGGTTTTTCGGAACCTGGACGCAGACTTCTTCTGCCTGCAGGAGACCAAGCTCCAGCCCGGGCAAATCAGCCTGGAAACCCCCGGCTACAGCCAATTCTGGAACTCCGCCGAGAAAAAGGGCTATTCCGGCACGGCCATCTTCGCCAAAAAGCCGCCCCTGTCCGTGACCTACGGCATCGGCATTCCCGAGCTGGACACGGAGGGACGGCTGATCACACTGGAATACGACCGCTTTTATCTTGTCACCTGCTATACCCCCAATTCCCAGCAGGAGCTGAAACGGCTGGACCATCGGCTCAGCTGGGACAAGGCCTTCCGGGAATATCTGGTGGCTCTGGATGCTAAGAAACCGGTCATTGCCTGCGGCGACCTGAATGTGGCGGCCACAGCCATTGACCTGAAAAATCCCAAAACCAACGAAGGAAACGCCGGCTATTCCCTGCCCGAGCGGGAATCCTTCGCCGCGCTCCTCTCCGCCGGGTTTACGGACAGCTTCCGCTGCCTGTACCCGGAAAAGGTCCTCTATTCCTGGTGGTCCTACCGCTTCCAGGCCAGGGCCAAGAATGCTGGCTGGCGCATTGACTATTTTCTGGTGTCTGACCGCATCCGGGAAAACATCACCCAGGCGGACATCCTGACGGAAATCCAAGGCTCCGACCACTGCCCGGTGACGCTGGAGATCGACATATAAATCAAATAGAGGGCTGTTGGAAAAGTCCCCTTCTACCGCAGTGGCCAGTGCTTCCTAGCACTGGCCACAAAAACCATTTTTTGCCGAAAAGTTATCCACAGCCTTGACAGGTAAGAAAAAGCAGACCCTTCCCATTTTAGGAAAGAGTCTGCGATTTGCTTTTTAGGTTATTTAACGGCTCCCTCTTTTATGAAATTCAGGCGTCTACCAGTGTTCCTTTCAAGGGAAGCCATTCCAGGATTTTCCGAATCTGCGGATCCCAATAGTCCCAATTATGGATTCCGGGACCTTCGTCATAGGTGTAATCTACTCCCAACTGTTCCAGTTTTCTCCGAACATTCTGATTGGATTCATAGAGGAAATCTTCCGTACCACAGCACTGATAGATTTTTGGAATTGAAACACCCTGCTTGATCAGCTGCTCCAGCTTCCAGAGATTGTCATTGTCTGTATGATCCATTGGTTGATCGCCAAAAACGTCCTCCATCTGAACGCTTGTTTTTCTGGTTTGCAGGACCAAATCAATGGCACCGGACAGGCTGACAATGCAGCTGTAACGCTCGGGCTGTGCCAATCCCAGACGGAATGCACCATAGCCTCCCATGGACATACCTGCAATGAACGTGTCCTCCCGACGTGTGCTGACAGGAAATGTACTTTCAATAAACGCGGGCAGTTCCTGCGTCATGTAGGTGAAGAATTTTCCACCATGCACCATGTCCACATAGCAGCTGTTGGCGACAGATGCACTGACAACCATTAGCTTGTATTTCTGTGCATACCGCTCGATCCCCGTATTTCTCGTCCAAACGGTGCAGTCTCCGTGCGCTCCGTGCAGCAGGTACAAAACCTGATAACGCTTGTCCTTCCGATACCAAGGGGTATCATCCGAATAAAAGGGCTCATCCGGCGTGGGCAGGACTACCCGCACATCGGTGTTGGTCAATAGAGAGGTGGAAAACAATTTAATGTCAATCAGTGCCATTACATTTCCTCATTTCTTTGGAATTTTTGATAAAATCGGCATAGGCCAACAAGGGATCATGTTTCAGATGAAGGCTCTGCAGACATGGAGACCCTGAGGTTCAGAACCGTATAGCGGGACAGGCGGCCCTTCATTGCGCTACGGACAATTTTTCAGAAGCTCCCCTCTCTAAAAATTCGTCCACATGATTTCCGTCAAATACGAAGCCGCAGTATTCAGGATCGTCAAAGTCTCTGCCAACAGTATATTCCAAAGGCAGCACCCCGGGAATATCCATTTTCAGGCAGATGGCAGGCTTTCCCTTGCCGGGATCAAATCCATCCACAAGTTTTTTTACCCTTCCGACCCATTCAGGCGGCATAATATAGGGAACATGTGCCGCCACAATACCCCGGAAATTCAGGGCTTCTGTTTCTTCCAACGTCCTGCGAAATTCCGGCAGGCTTGTGCTGTGAATGGATCCCAGCAGCAGCACCCGTCTTGTGATATTGTCGCCGGTGAAGAGGAGCCCTGTCTGACTGTCCAAAAACGACATACTGCCCTTCGTATGTCCGGCACATCTGTAGGCTGTAACCGTACGTCCACCCAGATCAAAGACCGTTCCAGGCACAAGTGCAAGCTTTTCCCAAGGCCCGTCTACCAGCTCCTGCGGATAATCACGACTACCGTCACTGGAAAGCCGCATTTCCAGTGAGGTATGCCAGTCCGCCAACTCCCAGTCCAATGGGTTGAGCCAGGCAACACCAAACTGGCTGTTGCCGCTGGCATGATCGATATGGCCATGGGTATTGGCAACGATCAACGGAAGTCCGGTCAGGGATTCCACATAGCTGCGATAGTCCCCAATACCATAGCCTGTATCGATCAAGAGCGCTTTTTCCGTTCCCACGATCAGGGAACTGTAAACTCTCCCCGGACCGGGAGTCTTTCCCGGCATCAGCGTATGATAAACCCCCGGTGCCAGGGTCAGTGACGAAAATTCCACTGCCATAGCTTAGTCCCCCGCCGCACGGCGCTTCTGAATGGCATCCATTGCAATGGCAAAGAGCAGTAGCATGCCCTTAATGACCTGCTGCATGTTGGAGTTCACGCCCATCAGAATCAGGCCGTTTGCCAGGATACCAATGATTAGAACACCGATAAAGGTATTGATCATGTTGCCGTTGCCACCGCCAAAGGTAATGCCGCCCAGGCAAGCCGCTGTCATGCAGTCAAACTGATAGTTGGCACCTGCGGTAGCCGTGGCGCTGTTGGTACGGGCAACCATAACAATGGTTCCGATGCTCGTAAAGAAACCACACAGTCCATAGACCAGGATCCGCATTTTCACGACATTGATGCCGGCCAGACGTGCTGCCTCCTGGTTTCCACCCAACGCATAAACCTGACGTCCAAAATAGGTCTTAGACAGCAGGAACCAACCGGTCAGGCAAACCAACGCCAGAATGATTACGGAAACGGGCACAGGGCCGATCTTTCCTTGTCCAAACCACAGGAAGGACTGGGGAATATCATAGATGGGATAGCCATTTGTGACCACCAAGGCAATGCCATTGAGAATCAGCATGGTACACAGTGTGATCACAAAGGGAGTGACCCGCAGTGCCGCAGCAATCGCTCCATTGATGCAGCCCAGCGCAATGCCCACAAAAATACCGATAATAATCGCAACAGGAACGGGGAAATGCCAGTAAACCATCATGGCCGCCATCAGCAGGCCATTGCAGGCAACCTGGCCGCCTACAGACAGGTCCGTGCCACCGGAAATCATAACGAAAGTAACACCCGTTGCAATGATTCCGTAAATGGCTACCTGCTGCAAAACGTTGATCAGATTGGTAGGCCGAAGGAACGCCTTCTGCGTCAGTGCGAAGAAAAGAAAGACGGCCGTCAAAATAATATAAGAACCGTATTTTTTATAGATTTTCCAAAATTTGTCGCCCATAGTTTTTTCGCTCCAATCTACTTTTCACCGGACGCAAGATCCAGAATGCGTGCCTGGCTGAATTCTGCTTTGGGAACAATACCGGCCTGCCTGCCTTCACAGATGACCACGATACGGTCAGACATACCCAATAGCTCCGGCATATCGGAGGAAACCATCAAGATAGAATGTCCTTCCTCCACCAGCTGATTCATCAGCTGATAAATCTCCTGTTTTGCCCCCACGTCTACGCCGCGGGTTGGTTCATCGAAAATAAGGATCTGGCTCTGTGCAGCCATCGCCTTAGCCAAAACAACCTTTTGCTGGTTTCCTCCGGAAAGATTGCCTGCAAGCTGCTCCGGAGAAGGCGTACGAATCTTCAGCCGCTTAATGTAGTAGTCCGCAATTTCCTTTTCCTTCTTGGTATTCACAATGCCAAGATGGCTGATGCTCTTCAACGCACAAATGACGCTGTTCCAACGAATGCTCATCTTCAGGAAGACACCGGTACGTTTTCGATCTTCCGGAATCATACCGATTCCCTTTGCCAGCGCATCTGCCGTATCTCGGAAATGCACAGGCTTTCCGGAAAGATAAATCGTGCCGCTTTTCAGCTTATCTGCACCGTAGATAACGTTCATCAGTTCCGTGCGGCCTGCACCTACCAGCCCTCCGAAGCCCAAGATCTCCCCTTTTTTCAAAGAGAAGTTAATATCCTCAACGCCGTTTCCGGTAAGATGCTCCACCCGAAGCACTTCTTCGCCCAGGTCTACCTTGCGGCTCGGATAGCTCTCCGTCAGCTCTCGTCCAACCATCAGATCCACCAGTTCCTTTCGGCAGGTGTCCTTGATGTTCAGTGTCTTGATGTACTGGCCGTCCCGCATAATAGACACCCGGTCACCGATTTCGAACAGTTCCTCCAGGCGGTGAGAAATATAGATAATGGTTACACCTTTGGCCTTGAGTTTCCGTACAATGTCCATCAGTAGGGATACCTCGTTCACCGTCAAAGGTGCCGTAGGCTCATCCATGATCAGGATCTTCACGTTCCGGCTGACAGCCTTTGCAATTTCGACGATCTGCATATAGGCCGGGGTATAGGTACCTACCGCACGATTGGGATCCACATTTACGCCCAGGTCATCAAATATTTTCTTTGCCCGCTGCGCCCGTTCCCGGTCATTGACAATCAACTTGCTGGTTCGCTCATTGAGAAAAACATTTTCCGCACAGGACATCTGCGGTACCAGGTTAAACTCCTGGTAAATGACCTGAACGCCCAGGTCCTTCGCCTGCTGCGGAAGAAGATGGGAAAATTTTTCACCGTCGATCTCGATGGTTCCTGCATCCGGTCGAATAGCACCTGCGATACACTTGATCAATGTGGACTTTCCGGCACCGTTTTCACCCAGCAGCGCATGGACCTCACCCTCACGGAATTCCATCGTCAACCCGTCGATTGCTTTGACGCCAGGATAGTATTTGCAAAGCCCTTCAATTTTCAGAATGGTTTTCTCCATAGCTTAGCGTCTCCTATTGGGGGAAAGAAGGGGGCAAGCCCCCCTTCTTTCCGTATTTTCTCTTAGTCGTTGGCCTCTTCCAGTGCTGCGTAGTAATCATCGTAATAGGTAGCCAGATTTTCCCGATTTATGGGGTAATTCATGGCATTCCAGTCGTGGGGATAGCTCTTGCCACTCAGCAAGCCAAGGGTGTGCTCTGCCATGTTCCGGCCCTGGTCGCCCATCCAGATCTCACCTTCATAGCAGCTGTCTGCCTTATTCAGTTCACTCAGCACCTGCTCGGACAGAGCGGAGCCAAATACACCGAACTGATCCTTAACCGCCATACCGGCAGCCTTTGCTGCCTCCAGGCCAATCAACGAGAACGCATTGTGCATTGCAACGATTGCCTTCACATCAGGGTACTGCATCAACAGGGTATCCGCATCGGCACGGACCTGATCATAGGTGGTAAAAACAATCTCGCCAACACATTCGCCCTCGGGCAGCAGCTCAGCCATGCCCTCCACGACGCCCCTGGACTTGTCAGCGGTAGCCTCGGTGGTGTTATTGGAAATGCAGATGTACTGGCCCTTCTCAAAGCCGTGCTCCTTCATCCAGTTGGAAGCCATAATTGCCGTCTGATAACCTACATCGTAGTTGTCCTGTCTCAGCCAGTGATGATAATACTGAATCTGTGCAGAAGCGGAGACCACCAGCACGCCCTGCTCCATCGCCTTCTTCAGTGCCAGGTCACAGGTCTGATCCTGCGCCATGATGATAATGGCATCAATACCCTGAACGACCCAGCTCTCGATTGCAGTCACGCCGCGGGTCGCATCCTTGTTAACACCGTCGGAGACAAACTCATAGCCTGCATCCTCAAAAATCTTCTTGGCATCCTTAATAATACCGTTGTAGAATTCAGTAGTCGTGTCCGGGACAATCAGGCCGACCCGTTTTGTTTCGGGGTTGACAGGTGTCCAGGAAACGATCTCGTCAGCGGCCATATTGAAGAATTTTTCTGCAGAGTATGCTTCCGAATCAGTGGACGCTGCGGCGGTGGTCTGTGCTGAGGTGGTTTGTGCTGCAGTGCTCTGGGTGGAATCACCGGAGCAGGCGGCCATGGATAGAAGCATGGCTGCGGCCAGTAGCAGTGCGAATACCTTTTTCATAACGTTGCCTCCTATTTTTATTTGTTCCTCATTTTATTAACGGCTCCTGCCGTTGAAATACAACCTTGTTACACAATAATTGCCTGCTGCTGTGCAAGCTTTAGTTTTTCCCGCAGGAATCTGTTCGCATAGATCAAATCCTGCTGCCAGCTTTCCGAACCGGTGTACCAGAATTCTCCCACAAAGGTCCGGACGCCCAATTCCAATGCAGTCTCCGCTGCCGAAACAAAATCCACGTGTCCCGTGCCAAAGGGGACCTCCCGAAACACGCCGGGAACCGTCTCCTTCAGGTGCATGGCTGCCAAATGGCCCCGTCCGCAGGCCAGATCCCGCTCCATGCTGTCCTTCGCGACCAGTGCAGCATTGGTCAGGTTTCCTGCATCCGGATAAACCTGGAGCCAAGGACTGTCCACTCGCCGAATCTGTTCCATAGCCTTGGCTACTGTATTCATAAACGGAGTCTCCATGGTTTCAAAGGCAATCACAACACCGTATTTTGCAGCCATGAGGGCAGCCTTGTCCAAATTTTCCTCGAACAGTCTTCTGGTGTTCCGGTTCCCGGGCTCATAGTACACATCATAGCCAGCCAGCTGAATGATCCTCGCGGAAATTCGATCCGCCAGGATCAAGGCTTTCTCCATGATCTCCATACTTCTACGGCGAACTTCCGGGTCCGGATGTCCCATAGGATATTTCCGATGACCGGACAGACAGATGGAGTGGATCGGCACACCGGAAGCGCAGATGGCATCCATCAGTTCTCTGCACTGACCGGCATCCCATTCCAGCCTTGCCAGCTTTTCCGCCGTCTCATCAACGGACAGTTCCATGTAATCGAAGCCTGCAGCCTTGGTCTGCTCCAGCTTCTGAGGCAGGCTCAAGAAACCGGGCATACTCTTTTCATATAACCCCAACCGGTAGGTATTCATTGCAATACCTCCTGTATCATTTCTGCCCATAGTAGGCATTGGGACCATGCTTCCGGAGAAAATGCTTATCCTGAATCCGCTGAGGCGCCGACACAGGATCGCCGTGAACCTGTCTGGTCAGGATCGCCATTTTGGCAACCTCCTCCAAAACAACGCTATGGTAAACCGCCTGTGCTGCATCCTTGCCCCAGGTAAATGGGCCGTGACTGCGGCACACAACGGCGGGAACATAGCTTGGGTTCACCCCCCGCTGCCGGAAGGTTTCAATAATCACCGCTCCGGTGTTTGCTTCATAATCCTCGTCAATTTCCTGCTGTGTCAGATCTCTGGCGCAAGGAATACTTCCATAAAAGTAATCGGCATGCGTCGTCCCATAACAAGGGATGTCCTCTCCCGCCTGTGCCCAGGCAACGGCATTGGGACTATGGGTATGGACAATGCCGCCTATCTGCGGAAAGGCGTTATAAAGTGCCAGATGGGTCTTGGTGTCAGAAGAGGGATTCAGCCTGCCGCTGACCACATTTCCCTGCAAATCCAGCACAACCATATCCTCAGGTCTCAGCTTATCATAATCCACGCCGGAAGGCTTAATTGCAACCACGCCCTTCTCCCGGTCCAGCTGCGAAACATTCCCCCAGGTAAAAGTCACCAGGCGGTATTGGGGGAGCAGCATATTGGCCTCGTAAACAGCCTCTCGCAATGCAGCGTATTCCATCCTTACTCCTCCACCAAATAGGCCGCCGCCTGTGCTTTCTCCCGGTTTGCAGAGAAGATCCAATCGCCGTTGCGGCCATTATAAATGAGCGCATTGCTGGGACCCACGCCCTCATCCACCACCGTCATCTCGGGGGACTGCGTTTCCGGGTTCCAGCTCACCGCAAAGAGCTGCTGCTTGCCCCGGCGGCAGCCACCAATAAACACCTTTTTGCCGCACAGTGTTCCGGACTTCACCACATGGTAAAATTCCGTTGTCTCGGGATGCTCATAAATCTGTGTCCATTCATCGCCGCTGCGGTGATAAATGCGGAAATGATTGCCGTGGAACGCCTCTATGGTCGCAATTTCCTCCTGACCGTCTCCATCCAAATCGATGAGTGCCGCGTCGCTGGTTGGTTGGGTCATTAGCTGCCGGATGTCCCAGGTAACCGGGTCATCGTTTCCGGCAGGTGGCGTCACCAGAAAAACGCCCTGCTGGCAGGTAACAAGTCCCTGATCGAATTTCTCTCTGGGGATTCTGCAATAGCCATGATTCTGATAGAAATTGCTGCGCAGACGAGTCAATTCGATGGGCTGATCCCAGTCGTCGGGAAGTAGTGCACCATATACATTGCCGGGGCAGCTCCAATCCTCCCGGGTCTGCTTGTGCTCTGCCAGCGTGCAGGCAAGGAGCCAAACTCTCCCATCCCGCTTCAGCAGATCAAAACGGTGGAGATAGGGCAGCGTAAACAGTTCACGGACATCAAAGTTTCCATCCGATCTGGGCTTGACCCACACCAGGCAGGCCTCTTCCCAGTCGTACAGACGGAAGAATTTCTGAACAGCCAAAAATTCACCGGGTTTCCCGGGAATCTCCACAATGCTCATAGTGCCTCCGGGCTGCTCCCATACACTAAGCCGTTTGCTCAGCGTCTCACAGTCCCAGGCAAAGCATCCTCCGCGGTTTTCCGCCGCATAAAACACGTAGGGCTCACCCTGTACCTGCATTACCTCAACAGCATAGCAGTGATCCTGTTCTTCCAATATTCTTTTTGTAAAATGCACAGTCCTGCTCCTCCAATCAGAGAATGGAACGGAACGGCGTGTTGGGTTCCTCCTCAAAGCAGTCTGTAAAGCCTCTGTCGTAATGATACTGGCGCTTTGGAGCATCTGCCGGGTAAACATACTTGCCGCCAACTGCCCAGATAAAGGGGTGGAACCGGTAATTCAGGCGATTCTTGCGCATTTCATAGAGGACATTGATCTCGGCTGTGTCTGCCGCAAAGTTCGTCCACACATCATAATGAATTGGGATAACAACCTTGCAGCGCAGCGCCTCTGCCATACGCAAAACATCCACAGAGGTCATCTTGTCCGCAATACCCACGGGATTTTCACCATAGGAGGCAAAAGCCACATCAATGTCGTAATCCTTGCCATGCTTTGCAAAATAAATGGAATAATGGCTATCTCCGCTATGGTAGATGTTTCCGCCTGTCGTTTTGAACAGGTAATTCACGGCTTTTTCATCCATGTCATTGGGGCACGTGTTGCGGATATCCTGGACGCCGTCCGTTGTTACCAGACAGGTCCTGTCAAAGGAATCCAATGCGATAATTTCCACATCCTTGATCTTGATGTGATCGCCCGGCTTCACGACAATACAGCGTTCCTTGGGTACGCCCCATTTTACCCAGGTCTCAACAGACTTCAGCGGGCCAATAAAAGGGATATCCTCCGGAAGGTCCTGTATTACGTGCGCTGCCAGATTGGGATCCATATGGTCCTGATGATAATGGGTCGCAATGACAGCATCTATCTGGCGGACCGCAAAAGGATCCAGGACATGAGGAATCGCCCGGAGATTTGGCTGCAGATTCCGTCCACCGCACATATTCGCCATCTGGTGACCTGCCGCCATCTTCTTATTGGCCTTGGTACGCTTTCCGTTGCCTGCCCAGAAATCAATGCTCAGATTGCAGTCGCCCTCACTCTTAAGCCACATCCCTGTGCAGCCAAGCCACCACAATGCAACATTTCCAGGAGCTACAACCTCCTCCTCGATTTCTTCATTGAGCCAGGTGCCCCATTCCGGGAATGCACCTTTGATCCAGGTATCCCTGGTAATTTCCGATACTTTGCTCATAGCCAACCTCTTTTCTGGATATGGAATCGTAATTCGTTCGTAACTTCAACGATTATAATGACCAAATGGTCATTTATCAAGTTCGTCTTCGTTCATAAACATTATATTCCGAGAATTCATTGATTTCAATTGCTGAAATATACCATTTTTTGTCAATTTATTTGTGCTACATTCACAAAATCGAACTTGAACCAAAAATTATGATTGTTTTAAGAGCGTTTATGTGATAACATCTCTTTAGAAACAGATTGGAGGCAGTTATATGGATGTAATATTAATTGTGGACACCGGATCATCCAGCATGCGTGGAATCCTGTTTGATCGTCAAGGCTCCATTGTGCACTGTCGGCAAGAGAAATACTTCATGGATGTTCAACCAGACGGCAGCGCAGAACAGGATCCTCTGGAATACGCCAATGCTCTGAGGCTTGTCTGTGAAAGCTGTGGAAAATTTGCAGCAGAAAACCGGTTGCGGATTGCTGCCCTTTCCTTTACTTCCCAGCGCTCCTCTATTCTCCCGTTGGATTCCAGCGGCAAGCCGCTGAGCCGAATCATCACCTGGTACGACAAGCGATCTGCCGATATATGCCGCCGAATGCTGGAATTGCACGGAGATGAAATCTATCGGATTGCCGGTATGCGGCCTATTCCCGTATTGTCTGCGCCCAAAATCGCATGGCTGAAGGAAACACACCCGGATATTTACCGGAATGCCCATAAAATCGTAGGCATTCACGATTACCTTCTCTATCTGGCAACCGGAAAATTCGTTACAGATGATACACTGGCCAGCCGCACCTGTCTAATGGACACCGCCAGCCGCCAGTGGTCTCCCAGGCTGCTGGCACTCTTTGATATTTCCCAGGATAAGCTTTGCACACTTCTTCCTGCCGGAAGCATTGCGGGCACCGTCACCCAGACGTTTGCAGCGAAAACCTGTCTCGCTGTCGGAATTCCAGTGATCAGTGCCGGCGGCGATCAGCAGTGCTCTGTCCTGGGGCAGGGTCTGCTCCAGCCAGGGCAGGCAGGCATTACCGTTGGGACAGGTGCATACCTTGCCAGCGTAACGGATCACCCAATCAATGACCCGGAGAAGCGGGTGAATATCAATGCGGCGGTTACACCGGGGCACTGGATTTTGGAAGCCAGTACCCTATCCGCTGGAGCCGTCTATGACTGGGTGAACCGTCTGTTTTCAGATTGGGAAGGAAAAGGGGGCGCGATTCAGCATTTAAACGCCGCGGCAGAGCAAAGTCCTCCGGGTGCCAACGGCGTTGTAATGCTGCCAGACCTTGCCGGAAAAGGCTGCCCGGAATGGAACGACTGGGCCAGGGGGCTATTCTGCAATCTGAGCTTTTCTACCACCCGAGGAGATATGGCCAGAGCCGCTCTGGAAGGTGTCGCAGCAGAAATTGCCCAGTGCCACCAGATTCTCCGGAGTCTGGATGCAAGGGTTGCTTCGGTCCATGTTACCGGCGGATTAGCCAAATTCTCTTTATTCGATCAAATATTAGCGGATATGCTTGAATATCCTGTTGAAAGATGTATAATTGAAGAAACAACTGCAATCGGTGCTTTTCTCGCTGGAAGCACTGCGATCGGATGGTATTCAAGCCTGAAAGAAGCCGCAGGGCAGATTGGCGTTGGAAAAGCAGGGAATGTTTTTTACCCGCAAAAGGACCACTCGCTACTTTACAGAAAAATAAATACACTGCGAGCTCAGGTCAGCGCAGCAATTCCACATGCAGCGCTGGCAGAGCTGAACGGATGCAATGAAGGAAGGGAAACAAGTGAAAAATAACAGAGGTGCAATTCAAAAGAGGCAAATGCAGTTACTGGATTATCTGAAGAAGACAGGGACAGCCGATGTATCCACCCTTGCAAAAGAGCTCAGCGTATCTGCCATCACAGTTCGGCGGGATCTGGACGAACTGGAAAGCAGAAAACTGGTAAGCCGCTATTTCGGTGGTGCCAAGCTAACCATGGCAGCAGAGAAGGATGATGAGCCAGCCTACCTGGAGACCACCACCCAGCGGCTTGCCCAGAAAAAAGCGATTGCAAAACGAGCGGCAGAGCTTTTGGAAGATGGCGACACAGTTTTCATCAATTCCAGTGCAACTGCCCTGCTGATCTATCCCTACATTCAAAACAAGTCCATTCTGATTGTCACCAACAATGGCCGTAGTCTCCTGTCCCAGAGAAGCCAGGGGGTGGAACTGGTACTAACCGGCGGAGAGGTCTACGGGAGCAAGCAATCCCTGGTCGGCCAATTGGCGCTGGATGCACTCTCCAAAGTCACAGCAACAAAGTGCATTCTGGGAGTCAGCGGAATCAGCATCCAGGGTGGCATTACCAGCCGCGTCATTCAGGAAACCTCCATCAATCAAATGATGCTGCGCCGTTGCCGTGGGCAAAAAATCATTGTGGCTGATTCCAGCAAAATCGGCACCGAGCATAATTTTTTCAGTGGAACCCTGGCAGATGTTACAGATTTGATTACAGACAGTGAGGCCTCAGAACAACAGCTGGAACAGTTACGTCAGGCCGGGCTTCATATCGAAGTAGTTGCACCGCTGGTAGAAGAATAAGGTTCAACCGATGCCCACTCCCCATTCCACAAATACGCCAACATAGCATAAACGCACCATTGCTGGCTCCAGGCTTCAGCCTCAGAGTTGGCAATGGTGCGTTCATGTCTCAATATGCTTTATTGTATTCCATTTACTACGCTCAGGATTTCCCTTACATGATATCCAGCTCCGCCGTCACCTGGTAGTAGTCACAGGCATGAGCGGTATAGTTCCGGACGTTTTCCTTGGAGATCATGTTCATTTGCAGGAAGGAGCAGAAGACATAGGCATTGTCGTCCAGGATCATCTGCTGGAGCTGCACCGCAATCTCACCCCGCTTGGTTGTGTTGAATTCCTTCGACAGTTCTTCGATGAGGGCTGTCACCTTGGGATTGTCATAAGCGCCGAAATTATAGCTCATGCCGGGAACGCAGGAGGTGGTGAAAAAATACTGGGGATCCCCGGAAGGGGCCGTGACCAGGGCAGAAGCGTAGACATCCCAGCTGGTCATATCTGCCAGGAACTCCCGGCGAGAAGCCGTGCAGTTGATGTCCACGTCCATGCCGATCTCCTTCAGGGAGGCCTGGGCCGCTTCGGCCAGAAGGGGCAGCTCCTGACGGCTGGGGTAGGTCAGCCAGCGGATCGTCAGCTTCGTGCCGTTCTTTTCCCGGATACCGTCACCGTCGGTATCCACCCAACCGGCCTGCTCCAGAAGCGCCTTAGCCCCCTCAGGGTCATATTCTTCCGCCTTTACGTGCTCGCCGCCAAAGCTGCTGAAACCATCCGGGAAGGCGCCGTTGGCAGCAACCCCATGACCGTCCAGCAGGGTTTTCACAAATCCCGCTTTGTTGATGCCCATGGCAATGGCCTTCCGCACGGCGGCGTCCTGAATGACAGGACTTGTCATATTCATGCTGGCAAAGAATGCCCGGGAGGTCTGAATGGCGGAAAACTGATAGCCGCCGTTTTCGAAATTGGGATAGGCCTCATAGGCCATGCCATAGGCAGCATCAATGTCGCCGGCCTGGAGCGCCGCAGACAGGGTATCTCCGTTGGACAGTGTGCGGACGGTCAGCTCGTCCAGCTTGGGGGTACCGTCCCAGTAATTGCCGTTGGGGATAAGGGTCAGGTGGTCATCTGTGACCAGTTCCTTCACCGCATAGGGGCCGGTACCGGCTACAATGCCGGTTTCAAAATCCGAGGCATCCACATCGATGATGCAGCCGTAGGGGTCACCCAAATAGTTCATCAGGGCGGGATTGGGCTCGCTGGTGGTAATGGTCAAGACCTGCCCCTCTGCCTGCAGGTCCACGATCTTGGTATCGCTGGGAGCCCGGTCGTGGTTTTCCAGCAGGTGCTCCAGGCACTGCTTCACGGCTTCGCCGTCCATCTCCCTGCCGGAAGAGAACTTCACGCCCTCCCGGAGGGTAATCGTCCAGGTGCAGTCGCCGTCATTGGTCCAGTCCGTCGCCAGCCAGGGCTCCAGCTCCATGGAATCCGTATAGTGGACCAGAGTCTCGCCGATGCCATAGCGGATGCAGGCCCAGCCATTGTAGGTCCGGTGGGGGTCCACCGTCTCCTCCCAGTTTTCGGAATTGAAGGTGGTGTCGCCGATGACCATGGTTTTCTTCACAGCCGGGGCAGAAGTCTGCTCCGTACTGCCGCCATTTGCGGAAGAATCCGCTGCGTTGCTGCCGCAGCCCGTCAGCAAAAGAAGCGTCAGGCAGGCAACCAGGAGAAGGGAAATGCATTTTTTCATATTTTATTGGTTCCTTTCACGGTTGTTTTATGTTTTGCCGGACGTCACGGCATCACATCAAAATTATATTACAAAACGCTGTCGATCAGGCGTTTCGTATAGTCGTTTTTCGGCGCGCGGATTACGGCATCCGGCGTCCCTTCCTCCACAATTTCCCCACGGTACATAACCAGCACCCGGTCGCAGAACTGCTGGACCAGGGAAATATCGTGGCAGATGAAGAGGATCGACAAATTTTTGCCCCGCTGCTTCCGCAGCTCGTTCAAAAGGGAAATGATCTCCTTCTGCACCGTCACATCCAGCGCAGAGGTTGCCTCATCGCAGATCAGCAGCTTTGGCTCAATGGCCAAGGCCCGGGCAATGGCCGCCCGCTGGCACTGGCCGCCGCTGACCTGATGGGGATAGCGATTTGCAAATTCTCCGGGGAGGCCGCATTTTTCCAGCAGCGCCTCCACCCTCTTTTGGGTCTCTTTTCGGGTGAGACCCGCATTGCGCAGACTTTCTCCGATGCCGTCCCCCAGGGTGCGGCGGGGATCGAAGGAATCCGTTGGTGTCTGGAAAACCATCTGCATCTGTCTGTAGACTTCCCGCAGCTGCTTTCCTTTCCTATGGGTAATTTCCTGTCCCTCCAAAAAAATGCTTCCGGTTGTCACGTCGGTCAGCCGGGAAATCATATTCACGGCGGTGGTCTTTCCGCTGCCGCTCTCGCCGATGATGGCCAGGCACTCTCCGGGGAACAGTTCAAAGCTGATTCCGTTTACCGCGGCAATTTCCCGCTGCCCGGAAAAGGTCTTCGTCAGCGCCTCTACTTTCAAGATCGGTTCCATTGCTTTTACCTCCGAAGCCGGGGGACGGCGGATAGCAGCGCTTTGGCATACGCGCTTCCTGGATTCGACAGGACCTGGTCGCATCTGCCGTATTCCACGCACTTCCCGTCCTTCAGCACCAGAACGTTGTCTGCCAAAGCCCCGATGACCCCCAGATTGTGGGAAACCAAAACAATGGCTGTGCCAAAGGTTTTGCGAACCAGCGCCATTTCCTCCACCACCTGCTTCTGAATGGTCACATCCAGCGCGGAGGTGGGCTCATCCGCCAAAAGCACGCTGGGCCGTAAGAGCATGGCCGCTGCAATACCGATGCGCTGCTGCATGCCGCCGGAGAGCTCAAAGGGATAGGACGCCAAAATCCGCTCCCCGTTTTCAAAGCCCAGCTTTTCGAGCATTTCCAGCGCCTGGAGCCCAAATTCCGCTCTGGAAATTTTGCCGTGGGCGCGCATCGTCTCATACAGCTGTGCCCAAACCGTGCGGATGGGGCAGAAGGCGCTTCCGGCGTTCTGAAAAATGTAGCCCAACTCCGGGCCATTCAGCTTGCGGAGTTCCTTGGATGGCAAACCAAGCAGATTCCTGCCCCGGTAGCAGATCTGCCCCTTTGTAACGCAGCCCTCGCTGCCAAGCAGCCCCATGGCCGCCTTGATCAGTGTGCTTTTGCCGCTGCCGCTCTCCCCCACAATGCCCAGGATCTCCCCAGGTTCCAGAGAAAAGCTCACATCCTGCACCACCGGCTGCCCCAAATAGGAAAGCTCCACATGGTCATATTTGAGTATGGCTTCCATTTGCTTACCTCCGGCTTTTGGGGTCTGCATAGTCCCGGACGGTGTCGCCCAGCAGGTTAAAAATCATAACCGAGATGAAGATCGCAATCCCCGGGCTGAAAGGGATCCAGGGAGACGTAGTCATCAGGCTCCGGGTGTCACTCATCATGCTGCCCCATTCGGGAATGGGAGGCTTGGCCCCCAGCCCTAAAAAGCTCAAAGCCGCCAGCTCCATCATCATGGCGCCGATGTCCAGCATAGATGTGATCAGAATGGGGCCCATAATGTTGGGCAGGATGTGCCCCAAAATGATCTTTCTTGTGCTGCTGCCGGAAAGGCGGACCGCTTTCATCCATGCCGTCTCCTTCTGAGCCAAGGTCTGGCTTCTGGCGATTCTGGCATACTTGGGCCAGGAGATGGCCGCCAAGGCAATCATTGCGTTTTGCAGTCCGCCGCCCAGGGTTCCCGCAACCGCCAGTGCAAACACCAGCCCGGGAAAGGCCAGAAACACATCCGAGAGCCGCATCAGCACCGTATCCACCCAGCCTCCGGTCCAGCCGCAGGCAACGCCCACCGCCGTGCCAATCGCTGTGATCACAGCGACCAGCAGGAGCGTTGAAAAAATACTGGCACGGCTGCCTGCAATGACCCGGGACAGCATATCCCGGCCATACCGGTCCGTGCCCAGAAGGTGCTCTCGGCTTGGCGCCTGCTTGGCGATATCCAGATTTTGCAAATAGGGATCATAGGGTGTGAGGTACTCGGAAAAGAAGGCGCACACCACCAGCACAATGGCCAGAGCGCTGAAAATGATCAAGCGGGTCTTCACCGTGTTTTTGGGATGCTTTTGCGGCTTGCATGTGCTCATCCTTCCTGCACCCCCAGTCGGATTCTCGGGTCAAGGACATGGTAGAGAATATCGGTGATCAGATTTACCCCCACATAAATGATGGCCATCCAGACCACATAGGCCTGGATCATGGGATAATCCCGCATGGTAATGGAATCCACCGCCAGCTTGCCCACACCGTCCCACATGAAAATGCTTTCAATAATGGCTGTGCCGCCCAGCAGGCTGCCGATGGACAGAGCCAGCAGCGTGATAATGGTCAGCATCGCGGATTTCAGAACGCTTTTCCACAGGGTGACGCTTTCCCGGACGCCCCGGGCCTTGGCCCCCAAAACATAGTCCTTACCCAACTCCTCCAGAACTGTAGCACGAACCTGCCGCAGATACTTGGCGGACATGGCAATGGCCAGGGTCAGCGTCGGCAGAATGGCACCGCGCATCGTTGTACCATTGGAAATCACGGGAAGCAGCTTCCATTTTATCGAAAAAAGCTGCATCAGCAGCAGCGCCACAAAGAAATTGGGCAGGCTGTTGCCGATAAAGCTGAAAAAGCGCAAAAAATAGTCCACGAACCGGTCCTGACGCACCGCCGCCCAGATTCCCAGGGGTATGGAAATCACCACCGTGGCAGCAACAGACAGACACGTAAGCAGCAGCGTAGCCGGAAGCTTGGAGACAAAGGTATCAAACACTTTTTTTCCGGAAACATAGCTCACGCCCATGTCTCCCGTCAGCAGACCCCTCAGCCAAGCGCCATACTGCACCAAAAAAGGCTGATCCAGCCCCAGCTCCGCCCGCTTGGCATCAATGATTTCCTGGGCAACGGCCCCTTTGTCGCCATACAGCTCTGTAATGGCATCGCTTCCTGCGGCCCGCATCATGGCAAAAGACAAAAAGGTAACACCCAGCAGTACGGGGAGCAGCTGCAAAAGGCGTTTGCCAATATACTTTTTCAAACAGAACGTCCCCTTTAATTTTCCAGCAGACCGGGCTTCCGGCCCTCCACCAGGAACATGGGGGTGGAGGCATTGTTGATCCGCTCCTCCTTGGTCCAGACCCGCCGCCAGATGTTTTCATCCGCACTGGCCTGGATTCCGTAGCTGCCCAGTACATTCAGGTCCCATTGGGGCCGGTGCTGCCTGGACAGTGGGGTCTGCCGGGCAATGGCCTCCATGGCATCCACATCCGTTCCGGCGTTCTCATCCCGCACATCGGAGTCAGCCAGATTTTCCCGATCCTGCCTGTGGCCCTGCTCTGCTTCCGCATCCCAGAGATACCGATACCAGTTGGCATCAAAGTTCAGCAGCAGCCCGCCGGGGGCCAGCACCCGGGTCCAATGGCCATAAGCTGCCTCCGGGTCGTGGAGATTCCAGGTCACATTCCGGGTAACCAAAACATCGAAGCTGTGGTCCGCAAAGGTCAGCTTCTCGGCATTCATCTGCCGAAAATCAATTTTATCCGCCAGTGCGCCTGCATTGCGCCCGGCCTCCTCCAGCATGGAGGCAGTGTAATCCACGGCAGTCACCCGGAAGCCCATCTCCGCCAGAATGATGGCGAAGAAACCCGGGCCCGTGCCCACATCCAGCACCCGGATGGAGCCGGGCTTTCTGCCTGGGAAACGGGCGGCGATCCGCTCATAGAGGGCCGCACCCCAGATGTGCTTCTGCGCCGTGGCCAGCTCCTCCTGGTTCACGCCGGAGTAACCGGATGCCCGGTGAGTCCAATAGTGGATATTTTCTTCCTCATAGGATGTAAACAGATTCATTTTTATTTCCCCCTCACCTCCGCAAAAGGGCGCCGCACCTCTTCCCATGGTGCAGCGCCTTTTCGGGAAGGTTGTGTATTAACCGCAGCTATATAGTAGCACAGCATACTGGCCCACGGAAGCCCCCCGGGGGGTTCTAAATTTTGGGAATTATAAAACATTGCAAAAGGCCCTGCGGCAAAACCTGCCGCAGGGCCCTCTGTTATTCAAAATCTCCCTGATTCAGGCTCTCATACACCGTCGGCCTGCTCCGGGGGATCTCCCGGGTGCGGGTGACCGACCAGAGGATCGTTCCGAGGACCAGGACCAGGCCCATGCAGATGGCCATAACGGAATAGGCAAAGGCCGCCTGGCTGCCATGGCGCTGGACATAGTATTCCATATACCCCGCGCCACCCAGAAACAGCAGGCTCACCACCCACAGCGATGCCGCCCCGGGCTTCCAGCCGCCGGTTTTCAGATAGCGGACCGTAAAGCACACCAGTGCCGCCACCACCGCCGCCAGCCCCAGCATCTGGGTCACACTGACGAAGCCGTTGCTCAGGAAATAGGTGGAGTCGATCCGGGTGGAGTCCAGCACCGCCTGAGTCCCGCCGTAATACAGGCAGAACAGCCAGAACAGGTCCCCGGGGCGGCGATGGTATTCCCGGCGGCGCAGGAAGTACACAACCAGCAGTCCCGCCAGGATCACCCCGGCCAGGACGGCCTGGATGGCAAAGGTATTGAACCGGTATTCCACAGCCCCTGTGGAAACACTCAGGACCTTTCCGCCCCAGAAGGAGCCTTCTGGCAGAATGGCTCCCCGGTCAGAGGAATTGGTCAGGCAGGAAAGTCTTCCCAGGGCAATGGCCCCGGCCCCCGCCATGCTCATGGCATCCAGCATAGCCCCCAGATGGCGGCCCCGGCGCAGTGCCGCCAGGATCAGCGCCGCCAGGAAAACACCGGCAAAGGCCCCCGCCAAAAGGAAGCCGCCCACGCTGTAGTCCGTCAGGGCTGCGGCCAGGCTTTCATAGGCGTCCCGCCGGAAATACCAGTGGGCCAGTCTGGCCCCCAGCATTCCAAGGCTCAGGCTCAGGGGCAGCGCCCAGAAGCCTCCCAGGTAGTCTTCCTCATCCCACAGATACAGGAACAGAAACAGCAGCATTCCCACACCGCAGGCCATGGTCACAATTGCCGTGCTCCAATACACCATGTACCGGCCCCAGATAAAAGCGATACTCTCCATGGTCAGTTCTCCTTCGGCTTTGCCGTAGCAAAATAGAATATGTCGCTGATCAGCCGCTGGCTGCCGTAGCTGATACTGTTGAGGACCTCGTCATTCATGACCACCGTGGAGGTCTGGCCGCCGTCCAGATTGTAGGCACGAATGCAGCCTGTATTAGCGCAGAGCTTCACCAGGTCCTTGCCCGTAGGCATATAGTAGCAGCCCCGCTCATAGTTGCACACCACAACCAGGTAGTGCAGACGGTCCATCTGGCACAGGGCCTCCCGGGAGAAATTGCCCTTCAGCTCTCCGACAAAATAAGTGGGCAGCTCCTGGGGCTGATGGTCCTCCACCAGGATAGGACCAAAGGCCAGGGAAAACCGGATGCCCTTCTCGTCCACATACTGCTGGGCCTGCTCTACGGTGTCAAATTTGTGGTGGCGTTCCAAAAGCAGATCGCCGTTCTCATCCACATAGCAGATGTCCGACAGGCCGTCGTTGGTCCGGCAGACGATGCCGTTCTGAACCACGGTGCCCTTCTGGCGATAATCATAGAAGTCTCCAGAGAAGGCCATGACGGCATTGACCTGCTTCGACATATCGGAGGTATACATCAACGTGCCGGAGGAATAGCTGCCGCCGGACAGATGCCTGCGGATCTGGGAGGGGTCCATGATCTTGACCTCGGAATAGGTGACGGCCATGTGGTTCACGTCCTCTTTCCAGCTGATGGCGAAAATGGTCTCGTCCAGATAATAGTGAATGGTGCTGTCCGGAAGGATGGTTCTGTCTGTAGAGAAGAACAGCTCCTGCCCCTCCAGAATCGGCGCCGCCTTTTCCAGCAGCCACTCCAGCTCTGCCGGACTGGAGGCCTCTCCATAGCAGCTTTGGTCAGGCTCCGGGGCCACGACTGCATCCTTTTCGATCCAGTAGCTCTTCGGCAGGTCCACCACATCGGACAGCGCATCACTCAGGCCGTTGTTGATTTCCATCCGGAAGCTCTCTCCCAGCTTCAGCTCCTTGGCATCATCCGTCTTCCGCTTTCCGCCCGGAACCAGCAGCAGCGTCCACAGCAGCGCCGCCGTCAAGGCAAGGGCCGCAATGCAGCCCAGCGCACCGGCAAATCCCTTCATCACTTTCATTCTCTCTCACCCTTCGTCAAGCGCCCCGGAAAGCAGGTCCCGCAATTCGCTGCCGGGAACTACCCACCAGTTCCCTGCCTCATAGGTCAGCTCCAGCACAATGTTTTTTTCCCTTGTCTCCGTCACCTGCTCTGCGGCCGTCTCCACAGCCTGAAGAAGCACCTCGTCCAGAAGCTCCTGACGGTAACCGTCCCCGTCGTAAACGTCGGTGACGGACTCCGCCTCGTCGACCCGCTGCTGCAGCAGCTGCTCCGCAAGGGCCCCCGCCTGCCGGGTCATGGCATCAATATCCGGATAGGTCACCCGGACATCCACGGCGAGATTTCCGTCCTTGGTATAGGGCTCTCCCTCTGCCAGACAGGATAGGCCCTGCCAATATCGGTCCCACAGAATTTTCTCCGTTCCCTCGCCGCCCTGGGCCGTCAGCTTCGGACTGCCCAGAATATAGGCTGAGGCACCCTCCAAATCGAAGGCAGACAGGTCATCCAGGAACTCCTGGGCCTGCTCCATCACCCTGGGGTCCATTTTCAGGACCGCCGTTTCTTTTCCCGGTGCAGTCAGCCCCAGCTGGAGCGTCGCCGCAGCGCCAACGGCTGCCAGGACTCCCATCAGCCCTGCCAGCACTCTTCTCTTTTTCATAAGCTCTCCCCGGCATCCAAATGTTTCCCGCACCCGGCCAATATGGCACAGCGCAGGATGCAGATGCATATGTACGTTCATTATACACGCACAAACACATTACGTCAACCTGAATTCCAGAACTTCTATGGATAAGTTGCAGAAAGCCGCTGCGGAATTCCGCAGCGGCCCATGGATGTTCTTTTCACATTATCCCGCTTTTTTCGTCAGCTTCACCACCGTGCCGGACAGCAGGAACAGGGCAATCAGGTTCGGGATGACCATCATGCCATTAAAGGTATCCGCAGCGTCCCACAGCAGCCCCAGGTCCATGGTTGCACCGACAATGGCAACAAAGGAATAGACGATCATAAAGCCCCGGTTTGCTTTGGAGCCCACCAGGAATTCCAGGCAGCGGGTGCCATAGAGGCCCCAGCCGATAATGGTGGAAAAGGCAAAGCAGCACATGGCCACCGCAGCAATCAAGGAGGCCCAGCTGCCATAGACGGACGTGAAGCCGCCAATGGTCAGCTCCGCGCCGGCCGCTGCGCCGTAGGTGATGTTTTCGCCGCTGATGAGGATCACAAAGGCCGTCATAGAGCAGATGAGAATGGTATCCGTAAACACCTCGAAAATGCCGAAATAGCCCTGCCGGACGGGGTCCTCCACATCCGAGGCCGCGTGGGCGATGGAGCCGGTGCCCAGGCCTGCCTCATTGGAGAAAATGCCCCGGGACACACCCTTTTTCGCACACAGGAAAAAGCTGCCCACTGCGCCGCCGGTGACGGCAGAGGGGGTAAACGCCCCCTTCATGATTTCACCCAGCACTGCCGGAACCCGGTTCAGGTTCAGCAGGATCACCCCAAGGGCCATGACCACATAAATGAGCGCCATGAAGGGCACCAGCTTTTCCGCCACGCCGCCGATTCGTTTCAAACCGCCCACCAGCACCAGGGCCACCAGCAAAGCAATGCCAATGCCGACGATGAGATTCAGTCGGGCCAGCGCCGCCTCCGGCATGGCATGGAAATTGGTGACCGCCGTATCCACGGCAGTAATGATGGCGTTCACCTGGGTGGCATTGCCGGTGCCGAAGACCGTCAGGACACCCAGCACCGCATAAATGGAGGCAAGGAAATGCCACTTTTCCCCCAGGCCGTTTTTGATGTAATACATAGGACCGCCAACCCAGTCCCCTTCCGCGTTTCTTTCCCGGAAATGGACCGCCAGGGTCACCTCTGCAAACTTGGTGCACATTCCCAGCAGCGCGCTGCACCACATCCAGAACACCGCACCGGGGCCGCCGATGGCAATGGCACCGGCCACACCGGCGATATTGCCCGTGCCGACCGTGGCCGCCAGGGCCGTGCACACGGCCTGGAAGGGCGTTACAGCGCCTTCGGCTGCGTCCTTTTTATGGAACATCCGCCCGAAGGTCTCCTTCATAGCAGTGCCGAAACGGCGGAACTGGATAAACCCTGTGCGGAAGCTGAGCAGCAGCCCAACCCCCACAATACATATCATCGCAGGAACACCCCACACAAAGCTGTTCACCGCGGCGTTCACACTTGCAATTGTCTCCACGACATTCTTCCTCTCTTTTTCCAAATCGAGAGCCATTGTATCACACTGGCGGTCATTTGTCCACAAAAATATGCCGCCGGAAATCCGGCGGCATGGCTTTTCGTTTATTCGTGATGGTATATCCGCTTGTCCAGGGCAAAGATCCGGCTGCTGAAGGTCCCTGCGGGTACACCCGGCAGGGTCTCGGCATAGATTTCCATGCGGCTGTCCAGCATATCGATCTGGCTCAGCAGGTCCGCCTCGGCAAACATGGGCTTTACCGCAGCGCCGAATTCCGGCTCTCCATGGTGGGAGAGGATCATGTGCTGCAAAAGCAGACTTTTTTCCTCCGGGGTTCCCAGCTCTGCGGCAACCTGGGCGATCTCCTGGGCCCCCATCACCAGGTGGCCCAGCAGCTGGCCCTTCCGGGAATAATCCGTGACGACGCCCAGCTGGGAGAAGGTAAACTCCTTTTCCTTGGCAAAATCATGGAGCAGGGTTCCCGTGAGCAGCAGGCTTCTGTCAATGATCTGGCTGTACTGCCCTGCCAGGAAATCCGCCAGGCACAGCATATTGGCCGTATGCATCAGCAGCCCCGACAGGAAGCTATGGTGCACGCTTTTGGCGGCGGGGATGCTGCGAAAGGTCTCCAGGTGCCGCTCCAGCATGGTCTCGGCGAGAACGCGGTAATCCCGGTCCTCCATAGAGGCGATCAGGCTGCGGACCTTTTCCAGGGTCTCATCCCGGTCAATGGGGGCCACAGGCACCAGGGCAGACACATCGTAACTGTCCTCCTGGGTGGCCATGCGGATATTGGAGGCGGTGAGCTGAATGCTCCCCCGGTATTCCGTCACATCCGCACGAATTTTTACCACCTTTCCGGCATCCGTTGGCGCGCCCACAGGGCCGGAGTAGTCCCAGGCCTTTAGGTCCAGGCTGCCGGACTTATCCGTAACGGTGGCGCTGAGAAAGGGCTTGCCGCTGTTGGAGGTTTTGATGGCTCCCTCTTTCAGAATGTAAAATCCCTCTACCCGGTCTCCGGGCACCATATCCGCAAGCAGCTTATTATATTCCATAGCAATCGACTCCTTTATTCACTGGAATCATTATAGCGGGTTTTCCGGGAATTTGCAACAGATTACTCCACCGCTTTCAGGGATTCCGCCATGGGGATCCGGCGAATATGGCGGCGCATGACCAGCCCCACCACCCAGGCGAAGAGCACCGTGCAGACAAAGGCTGCGATGTAGCTGGTCCGCTCAATATGGATATTGAAGCAGGAATTGTCCACCATGACCATACTCATGACCACGCCGTGCATGGCCTTGCCCAGAGGCAGGCCAAGAATGGCTGCCAGAAAGCTCAGCACCAGATTTTCCCGCAGGACATAGGCCGCAGTCTCCCTGGGATAGAAGCCCAGCACCTCCACCGTGGCGATTTCCCGGCTGCGTTCCGCCAGATTGATATTCGTCAGATTGTAGATGACGATAAAGGCCAGGGCCCAGGCAAAGCCGACGACCAGCCAGATGATGTAATTCAGGCAGCTCATGGCGCTGTCCACCTGGTCCAGCAGCACATCCATGCGGCTCAGGGCGGTGACTCCGTCCAGCTCCGTCAGTGCCTTGGCGATTTGGTTCAGATCGCCGGAGGCCTGGAGCATTGCCGCATTAAAGCCCTCGTTGCCGAAGCGCTCCCGGCAGGTGTCCCCCTGCACAAAGAGATAATTGCCCACATAGTTTTCAAACACGCCGGCCACCCGGAGGGTCACCCGATTCAGGTCGCTGTCCTCCACCTCGATGGTATCCCCCGGGGAAAGGGTCAGCTTTCCCGCCAGGCGGCGGCTGACCAGCGCCTCCCCTGCCCCGGGTTCCGGGACCTCCTGGCCCTGCCAGGAAAGCGTCCAATAGTTCTCCACAGCGTCCCAGTTGTCCAGGCCGATCAAAGTTACGGAGTGCATATTCTCCGTGTCGCCGTAGACATCCACCCGGTCCTGGATGCAGGGCAGCACGTCGTCTACCCCATCCAGCCTGGCAGCCGCTTCCGGCGTATTCTCCCCCTCCGTAAAGCTAAAGGACAGGGCATAATGCTGCACGCCGCCGAACTGGTCGTTTCCAACATGGAGCATGGAGTCCCGAACGCCGAAGGCCGTGACCATCAAGGCCGTGCAGCAGCCGATGCCCACCAGCATCATGGTCATGCGCAGCTTGTAGCGGAGCATGTTGCGCAGGGTGATTTTCTGCAAAAAGGACAGGGGCTTCCACAGGAACGGGATATACTCCAGCAGAATGCGCTTGCCGCTTTTGCCCCGCTGCGGCCGGATCAGCTCCGCCGGGACACTGCGCAGGCTTCTCTGGCAGGATGCCAGGGTTGCGCCGAGAATGCCGATCAGGGACACTCCCAGCGTGATCATGGCAAGGCTCTGGCTATAGGTATATTTCAGGGGTGCGAACTTGTACAGGACCCCATAGGCCCACCAGAAAACCTCCGGCAGCGCCCAGGTGCCCAGGAAGAAGCCCAAAAGCCAGCCCAGGAAGGTGGCACTGAGGGCATAGAGCAGGTACTTTGCCGCAATGTCCCAGCTGTGAAAGCCCATGGCTTTCAGTACGCCGATCTGGGTCCGCTCCTCGCTGACCATTCTCGTCATGGTGGTAATGCACACCAGCAGGGCAATCATGATAAAGAACACCGGCAGCAGATTGGCCACGGCGGATACGATGGCCGTATCGTTCTGGAAGCTCACAAACCCGGCATTCTCCCGGCGGGTAAGAACATAGGTATCCGGCTCCTCCAGATTCACATATTCCGCGTGCTCCCGGTCCAGGCCCAGCAGGTCCAGATAGGAATCATACTGGTCCCAGGCAAGGGCATTGACCCGCTTGGTGATTTCCGGCTTGTAGGTTTCAACAAGCCCGTCGTATTCCGAGGAATAGATATCCGCAGACCGCCGCAGGCACGCATCCACCTCGGTATATACATCCATAGAAAAAGCGTCCGGGTGCAGCAGAAGAAACCCCTTTAAGGCCCCGTCGCCAATGGTTGTGGTTCCCCTGTCCGTGCTGAGGTAAAGGGGGGAATTCGCCAGGCCCACGATCAGAAAGCTTTTTGTCTCCAAAAGGTCCAGCGTGTCCGCGTCATTGTCCGCAGACAAGGTGACCACGGTTCCCAGGTCGGATTCATCAAAGGCCCGGGCATCTGCCAGACATTCCGTGGCAGTCTGGGGCATCCGCCCGGCAGCCAGCGCAGGCAAATTCACCTGCTCCGTTATGGACATCAGCTTAAATGCGCTGGAGGCTTCTTTGTAGGGAATCAGAACGTCCACGCTCTTCATGCCCTCGACCTTGCCCACATACCCTTCCCGGCTCAGAGTTTCCACATCGTCCTCGGAAAAGCCCAGGGTAGAGATCAGGCGAAAGTCGCAAAAATTCTGGGTGTCCAGGTAGTCCTGTGCCGTGGCATACATGGCATCCTTGGTAACCTTCAGTCCGGCAAAAAAACTGACGCTGAGGGCAACGATCAGAAGCAGCGCCAGATACCGCCCGAAAAAGCTCCGGATGGTCCTGGCCGTCATTTTCAAAATGGAACCCATAGACGCCTCACCACTCGATCTCATCAATGGGAACGATGTTCTCATTGATCTCGTTGGAGCGGATCTTGCCGCTCTTGATGCGGATGATCCGGTCTGCCATCGGTGCAATGGCCTGGTTGTGGGTGATGATGATAACCGTCATGCCCCGCTCCTTGCTCAGGTCATACAGCAGCTTCAGCACGGCTTTGCCGGTCACATAGTCCAGGGCACCCGTTGGCTCATCGCACAGAAGCAGCCGGGGATTCTTGGCAAGGGCCCGGGCAATGGCCACCCGCTGCTGCTCGCCGCCGGAGAGCTGGGCCGGAAAATTCCGGGACCGGCCACTGAGGCCCACCATATCCAGCGCCTGGGCCGCCGGTATAGGATTGCTGCAAAGCTGGGCTGCGATCTCCACATTCTCCAGCGCCGTCAGGTTGGGAATCAGATTGTAAAACTGAAACACAAAGCCCACATCATGGCGGCGATAGCGGGCCATTTCAAAGCCGGACATATGGGAAATATCCCTGCCATCGAAAAGAATTTTGCCCTCGGTGATGGTATCCATGCCCCCAAGCATATTCAAAAGGGTGGTTTTTCCCGCGCCGGAGGAGCCCAGCAGCACCACAAACTCTCCCTTTTCCACCTGAAACGACACTCCGTCCAGCGCCCGCACCTGAGCCTCGCCGGTACCGTAGATTTTCTTCACATCTTCAAATTCAATATATGCCATTGTCTCTTCCTCCCCTGCTGATACTATTGTATCGTATCACAGGTGGGATTGTAAAGTATTAACATTTCTGTGAAGGTTGTTTGAACAAAAAATCCTCCCGGCACGGAAGGCCAGGAGGATCCTGAAATCACATTGTCAAAGCGATCGCAAAGGGTCTGCTCAGGCAAGCCTGCCATTTGCAGCGCAGCTCACGCCCCGGTTTCTTCCCGTGGGGTCAAACACACCGTCAGCAGGAAGGGCATGGAGCAGAACAGGCTGTATGCATAGCGGAATTCCGTATACACCGGCGTTGCCGCCAGCAGGGACAGGACCACAAGGATCGGCACGGCTGCCACCAGCAGCGCCCGGCGGTCCCGTTTGACCCAGGCCCCATAGGCCCCGGCAAAGGCAAGCCAGCTATGCAGGCCGATGGAAAGGAATGCCTGCAGCAGTGGGGACGTCTCGAAGAACGAGAAATATTCTTCAACGAGATGCTTGACGGTTTCCGAGCCCGTATGGCGAATAATCCCATAAGCATTCCCCTGTGTCTCCAAATACCACCGCCAATAATCATAGCCGCCGTTCCAGTAGCCCTTCGTCTGATCGATCCAACCAAACAAATAGGAATACGGATATTTCAGGCCCAGCTGGACATAGAGCTTCAGGAATTCGCCCTTGTGCTCTACAATATAGCTCTGGTTTCCGGATGCCCGGACCAGATCCTTGATTGGGTCGGAAAGGCCCGGCATGTAGTACTCCGAAACCTTGCTCACATCGATCACCTGCTCCAGCAACGCCTGCTGCTCCTGGGTCAGTTCCTTTCCGCCCGCAATGACCCGGGCGATTTGCTGAGCCGGTATGGAAAGGGCTTCTATGGTATCGGGCTGCACCACATTCAGCTTTTCCAGCACAGGGTGCTTAAGAATGTAGGTTCCGCCGAGAATCGCGATGAAAATCAGCAGAAGCTTCCAGTGCTTTTTTCCGAACAGGATCCCAAAAAGCACAACCGTTGCTGCAAATACCATCCAACCGTTGCTCCGCAGCAGGCAGATCCCCACTGCAGCCACCGCAGCCACGACGGCATCCCACAGCTTCTTCTCCGTTCCAAAGGCAAGGTAACGGTAGATCGCCACAACGAAAAAGGTCACTGCCGCTCCAAAGGGCACATCCTTCCACATGGTAACACTGTAGGCAATATGGAAGGGCATCAGTGCGTACCAGGCAAGGGTCACAAATGCCAGGCCCTTGCTTCTTGTGATCTGATAGGCAGTGTACGCAACATAGGCAAAGCAGAGAGAGAGCAGCGCCATGGAAAACAGGCTGTAGCAGGCCACGGCGCAGTTCATATCTCCCCCGCTGAGCTTCATCCCAATCATCATGCACAGGCGGATCAGCAGGGTATGGTAGTAAGGGTGATGGTTGCTATACACCCCGGTCATGATCTGCTCAATTTGCCACGAGCTGTCTGGCGATATATTGCCGGGGTACATACTGGTGTAGAAAACGGTGCCGTAGATCACCAGAAGAACCGCCCAGCCCCCAAACAGAATCCATTTATCCCCGGGGACCCGCATAGTGGATACCGGTTTCGTCTGTCTGCCCACGTACGCGCCGACAGCCAGGAAAATCTCCCGGAACAGCAGGAATCCGCCTGCCAGCACAAGCACCAGCTTCAGGCAGGTATGCAGCTTCTGAAAGGTACTGCCGCCGCTCCCGAAGAACAGGCTGTAGTTTGCCAGCGCAACAGCGCACGATAGCACAACAGCACAAACACTTGCCCCAATTCTTTCCCTGCGCGCCGGCAAAGCACTGCGGTCCCGCTTGGTCCATGCCCAGACACCAAGCAGCGCCGTCAGCAAATAGGGAACCATATAGCTGTCCGACCAGGCGGTAAACAGGCACCAGTAGCAGACACAGACAAATGCAAAAAAGCTACGCATTTTACACTTTAACATTTTTCTTCTCCAACATGAAATCTACAAAAGTAAGATACTTTGAAGACATTATAACTGATTCTATTGCATGATACAAGAAGTATTTATTTCAATTTTCTCCACTTTCACCACACAAAAAATCCCCCTGCCTTGCGGCAGGGGGAGGAAGATGTTAGCTCAGAAGCTGATTATTCAGCAACCTCGGTAACGACACCGGAACCGACGGTACGGCCGCCCTCGCGGATAGCGAAACGCAGGCCCTTCTCGATAGCGATGGGGGTGATCAGCTCAACGTTCATAACGACGTTATCGCCGGGCATGCACATCTCAACGCCCTCGGGCAGGGTGATGATGCCGGTCACGTCAGTGGTACGGAAGTAGAACTGAGGACGATAGTTGTTGAAGAAGGGAGTATGACGGCCGCCCTCTTCCTTGGACAGGACGTAAACCTGACCCTTGAACTTGGTGTGGGGATGGATGGAGCCGGGCTTGCACAGAACCTGGCCTCTTTCGATGTTCTTCTTGTCGATACCACGCAGCAGAGCGCCGATGTTGTCGCCGGCTTCAGCGTAGTCCAGCAGCTTGTGGAACATCTCGATGTCGGTAACGACGGTAGCCAGCTTGTCCTCGCGCAGGCCGACGATCTCGACAGGCTCGTTCTTCTTGACAACGCCACGCTCCACACGACCGGTAGCAACGGTGCCACGGCCGGAGATGGTGAAGACGTCCTCAACGGGCATCAGGAAGGGCAGGTTGTCGTTACGCTCGGGAGTGGGGATATACTCGTCAACAGCGTCCATCAGCTCCTTGATGCAGGCATACTCGGGAGCATCGGGATCCTTGGACTCGGAAACCAGAGCATTCAGAGCGGAACCCTTGATGATGGGGGTGTCGTCGCCGGGGAAGTCGTACTCGGACAGGGTCTCGCGGACTTCCATCTCGACCAGATCCAGCAGCTCCTCGTCGTCAACCTGATCGCACTTGTTCAGGAAAACAACGATATAGGGCACGCCGACCTGACGGGCCAGCAGCAGGTGCTCACGAGTCTGAGCCATGGGGCCGTCGGTAGCAGCGATAACCAGGATAGCACCGTCCATCTGAGCAGCGCCGGTGATCATGTTCTTGATATAGTCGGCGTGGCCCGGGCAGTCGACGTGGGCATAGTGACGGCCCTGAATCTGGGCGTTGTCCTCGCCGGTCTTGTAGTTGTGGCCAACGCGGTCGAAGGTCTGGTACTCAACGTGAGCGGTGTTGATGGTGATACCACGCTCGCGCTCTTCCGGAGCCTTATCGATGGAGCTGTAATCGGTGTAGTCAGCACCGCCCTGCATGGCGAGGAACTTGGTGATCGCGGCGGTCAGGGTGGTCTTACCATGGTCGATATGACCGATGGTACCAATGTTTACGTGGGGCTTGGTACGCTCGAATTTCTGCTTAGCCATTAGAGTGATCCTCCTATGAAAAAATTTCGTTGTTTGCCGGTGTCATTTACATACACCGGTATTTTACCGTAAAACGCGGTATTTTGCAATACCTTTTTATCAGGCGCGGTTCGTGCGCTGGTTGATGATCTTCTCCTGAATGTTCTTCGGGATCTCGATATAATGCGCGGGCTCCATCGTGTACTGGCCGCGGCCCTGCGTGCAGGAGCGGAGGTCAGTCGCGTAGCCGAACATCTCAGCCAGAGGAACGAAAGCGTCGATCTGCTGCGCGCCGCTGCGGGCCTCGAAGCCCTGGATCTGACCACGGCGGGAGTTGAGGTCGCCGATCACGTCGCCCATGTACTCGTCGGGAACGATGACGCAGACCTTCATGATCGGCTCGAGCAGCGTCGGGCCGGCCTTCTGGCAGGCCTCCTTGAAGGCCATGGAGCCGGCGATCTTGAACGCCATTTCAGAGGAGTCGACCTCGTGATAAGAACCATCGTACAGCGTGACCTTGACATCGACGACCGGGTAACCGGCGAGAACACCGGAGAGCATGGCGCCCTGAATACCGGCATCGATCGCGGGAACGTATTCCTTGGGGATCGCGCCGCCGACGAGGGCGTTGACAAACTCGTAACCCTTGCCGGACTCGTTGGGCTCCACATGGATCTTGACGTGACCGTACTGACCCTTACCACCGCTCTGACGGGCGTACTTGGTATCCTGATCGACAGCCTTGGTGATGGTCTCCTTGTAGGCGACCTGAGGAGCGCCGACATTCGCCTCGACCTTGTACTCACGGAGCAGGCGGTCGACAATGATCTCCAGATGGAGCTCACCCATACCGGCGATGATGGTCTGACCGGTCTCTTCATCGGTGTAGGTCTTGAAGGTCGGGTCCTCCTCGGCCAGCT
>OMEC01000051.1_pt1 | contig 71093 bp, 62 predicted proteins | sample 1673401 | NCBI WGS metagenome assembly OMEC01 (sample SAMEA103958110, study PRJEB25191) | human gut metagenome | reverse complement strand
CGTCAGGCGATGCCTTCCTGATTAAAATTAAGATTTTAATCAGGAAATAGTATCAATGCCTGCCTCAAATAATTCGCTATTTTTCATGCCGGAGGTGAATCACCGCCTGATTCTCCGTTTCGCGGTTCGGAAAACGAGTTCCAGAATCAGCGCACAAATCGCCCCGATCAGGATACTCCCCGCGACAACGAACACCACCGCGCTCACGTCCCCCGTTTTCGGGAGGGTTTCCTCGCGATTGACAAGATTTACCGTGTTGTCAACGGTCATGCCGCGGGCGTCCTGCCAGCCGTCCTGCGCCGTTAAATGGCTGGACGCACTGACGGTGACGGCGGCGGGCTGGCTGAGCTTGTCCTTCCCATCCGGCGCTTTCGTCTGCACCAGATAGTAGCGGCCATATGCCACGCCCCAGAGAAATGCCTTGCCATCCTCGCCGGTCGTTACCTCGGAAACCGGCTTCCCGCCGCTGCCTGTGAGGAAGTTCACATATGTAGCGCTTGACTCCGTTTCTTCCTTCCATTCATCCTCCGCTCTGACCAGCCGGAACGCTGCACCGCCGAGCGGCTGTCCCGCTTCGTCGGAGACGAAAAGATGGATTCCGCCCGTATGCACTTCCCCGGCTCCGGACTGCGCTTCATAGAATACGCCCGCGGAATTCAGGTAGCTGACCGACGCGCTGCACGGGATGGGGGCATCAAGTCCGGCGTTTTCCCTGATCGATGCCTGAAAGCGTACCCGGATTTCCGGTGTACACTCCCCTTCCCCCTGATTGGCCGACGCATAGGCCATGCCGGCAGGAGTTAGAGAAACGCTTATTTTCCCGTTTCCTTCGCTGTGTGATATAACATAGTGGTCGCTTTCGGTGAGATCAATTTCCGCTCCTGCTCTGGTCAGCAGGGTGACGGACGGCGCTGAGTCTTCCAGTGTCAGATGCTCGTCAAAATTGCCTGTGATGGTGTACTTTTGCGCCGCCCGGATGCCTGCCGGGACGCTGGCCCGCAGAATCCATGTATGTAACTGCCCCACGTCAAAGCTGCCGCTGGTGCAGCCGATTTCGGCTACATTCACTTCGGCGACCGGCGTGGTTTCCAATGTGCCGGTCGGCCTGACATTCAGGGTGTAAGCGTTCCCGCCATCACCGCCGACTCCGGGAACCACTAAGAAAAAGGGCGCGGAAACCTCTGCCGCTTCGCTTTCCGTGCGCTGGACGACCAGATACACGCCCTCCGGCTGGTTATTCGCCGTAAAATTATAGGACGCAAGGCCGTGAATGTCCGTGGTCAGGATCGTCACAAGATTTCCGGGCGTCCGATAATCCTTCATGGCCGCTTCGTCAGATATGGAACTGAGGGAAAAATCCCCGTTTTCCAGCTGCTCCCGGGTCGCTGCGCGGTACAGGTCAAAGCGGATATTGGCAAGCGGCAGGCCGCTGGTTTCCGCGCATTCGGTAATATTCAGAATGCAGTCCGGTTTCACCAGCAGCTTGCCGTGAACCGGCAATATGCTGTCGTCGAACCCCAGCAGCCTGTGGTTTTCTCCCTCAAACAGATAAACGTCGCCGCCGTGCTGGGTCCCGGTGATCTCCAGCGTCACCTCCGGCCTGTCCGTAAGGCCGGAAAAGGAAACCGTGCAGCTTCCGGCCTCGGTCACGGTCTGCTCCTTGACCTGACCGCCGCAGTCGGCGCTGAGGGTCAGCGCGTCCAGCGACCCAACCGTCGTCTGAATGTCCACGCTTACCGTGACGGTATAGCTGCCGTCCGGCTCCTTAACCGCCGTGTAAACCGGGTCTTGCAGCGTCGCATCCGACACCGTTTCGCACCCCGGAGCGGCAGGTTTCAGGCTGCACAGATACCGGTACAGCCCCGCAACATTCGCCGCCGAATCCTCCGTCAGCGGCTCGCGGGAAACGTCGGCGTTCGTAACCTTTCTCAGATAGTTCCGCCATCCCGGCGTGGTCATGTCCTCCCAGCCGGAGAGGTATTCGTTGACGGTGAACTTTCCCTGATTCGTCAGCTCCCAGATGGCAAGCTGCGCCGCGAGGACTGCTTCACCGCTTTGCAGATGTCGTATTTCAGGAAGCCCGTGACTTTGCAGCCATGGATTGGCTGCCGCCTGAATGGCGGACACATCCTTGTGGGGGTATGACCACTGCACAACCGCCCGGAGCTTTCCAGCCGTTTCGGCGGAAAAGCAGCCGCTGTCCTCCAATCCCACCCGCCGGTAGCCTGCCTTTTCCGGAGCTTCCGCGTCAATATTGACGGAATAAGCAGCGATGGACACGTCCTGCTCCCCCGCCCCGTCGGCGGTCAGATGGTAGATCTCCACAAAATCCTCGCCGGAGAAAACCGTCTGCCCGTCCTCCCCGGTAAGCGTATAGTCCGCCACGAAGGGGGACGCGCAGACGTAAGCATCCTTGTTGATGTGCAGCACATAGCCGTCCTCCGCCGCCCGGACGCTCAGCAGCAGCGCCCCCGAAGCCGCGGCAGCCAGCGCCGCCAAGCCAGCCGCCGCCCGTTTAAACGAGACCTTCATATCCCCCATTTCCTCCCCATGACGGCAGGTTTCTGCCGCGTTTGCCATCAGTTTACCATGAAGGCCATGTCGAAATTGGGGGAAATCCAGCGGTAAAGCAAAATTAGCCGTATTGCGGAAATCCCCATTTTGTGGTATGCTTTTGGAAAAGGAAGTGACGGAATGAAGCGGCTGAGAAAAATCTATCTGGAAATCTCCAACGTCTGCAATCTGCACTGCACGTTCTGCCCCGGCACCCGGCGGGAGAAGCGGTTCATGACGGCGGATGAGTTCGCCACCCTGCTGCCGAAGCTGTGCCCGTGGACGGATTATCTTTACTTTCACCTGATGGGCGAGCCGCTGTGCCATCCCGAGCTTGCGGAATTTCTTCGTCTCGCGGGAGATGCGGGCTTCAAGGTGATTCTCACCACCAACGGCACCCTGCTGGAAGAAAAGCGGGAAATTCTGCTGAACGCTCCTGCGCTTCACAAGGTAAATATTTCTCTCCACGCCTTCGAAGCAAACGACCTTTCCGTCCCCTTTGAAACGTACCTCTCCCGGTGCTTTTCCTTTGGGCAGGCGGCGGAGGGGAAATTTCTGGTCGTTTACCGCCTGTGGAACGGCGGTGGTGCGGAACAGCGAAACCCGGAAATTCTCAGCGCCATGGAACGGGCGTTCCCCGCTCCATGGGACGTGCAGCCCCGGGGCACGCAGATCGCCCAACGTGTCTATCTGGAATACGGCGACAAATTCGACTGGCCTGACCTCTCCGCCCCCGACGGCGGGGAACGCGCCTTTTGCCACGGGCTGCGGGATCAGGTTGGCGTACTGTGCGACGGCACCGTTGTCCCCTGCTGTCTTGACCATGAGGGCGACATTGCTCTGGGGAATCTGTTTGAAACCACGCTGGAGGAAATCTGGGAAACGCCCCGCGCTAAGGCGATTTATCAGGGTTTTGCCAAGAAAAAAGCGGCAGAGGAACTCTGCCGCAAGTGTGGGTATGCCAGACGGTTTCTGTAAGCTCTAAGGAGCCTCTGCTGTTTTCCGCCTGTTAATTTCTCAATTCTCTTGAGAACCGCCGAAAAGTGTGCTATAATCCAGAAAACACAGAAAGGGTCTCAACATGGAACAAAAAGTCATTCTTTTCGACCTGGACGGTACTTTGACGGATTCCGGCGAGGGTATTATCAACTGCGTCGTCTTTGCCCTGGAGCATTACGGCCTGCCCGTCCCTTCAAAAGCGGAGCTGCGCAGCGTCGTAGGGCCTCCCCTCCATGATACTCTGGCGCGGTACGGCGTTCCAAAGGAGAAACTGGACGAGGCCGTGACCGTTTTCCGCAGCCGCTACAACCCCATCGGCATTTATGAAAACGTCCCTTACCCCGGCATCCGGGAAGCGCTGGAAGAGCTGAAGCGTGAAGGGTACAAGCTCTGTGTCGCCACCTCTAAGCCGGAGGAAATGGCGAACCGGGTCCTGCGGCATTTTGACCTTGCCGGCTACTTTGACACGGTCTGCGGCGGCACTCTGGACGAGTCCCGGTCTTCCAAAAGCGAGGTCATCGCCTATCTTCTGGAGCAGAACGGCCGGGCGGACAATATGCTCATGGTTGGCGATACCAAATTTGACGTGATCGGCGCGGCTGCCCACGGCATTCCCACCATCGGCGTCGCTTGGGGCTACGGCGAGACGGCGGACATGGAAGCCGCCGGGGCAAAGGCCATTGCCCAGACCCCTGAACATCTTGTGGAGCTGCTCAGGGAGATGTGATACTAGTTTTCAATAAAACGGTTAAAAACCGTTTTATCCGGCTGCTGTTTCAGCAGCCAGCGGCGTAGCCGCAAAAAAACGTAAGTCCATACATTTCTCGCCGCCACCGGCGGCCTGCGAAGGATTCGCAGGATAAAATGGTGTTAACCATTTTATCGAGAAATAGTATGATTGGAGGAATTTCTATGGAATTGCGTGCTTGCGTTGATGCGTTAAAGCCCCAGCTTCTTTCCACGCTGCGGCAGAATATTCAAATCCCCAGTGCTCAGGGCGAAGCGGAGGACGGCGCGCCCTACGGTGCTTCCGTCCGGGAAAGCCTTGTCCATGTACTGGACACCGCTCGGGAGTTGGGCTTCCGCACGGAAAATATGGACGGTCATCTGGGCTGGTGCGAATACGGCGAGGGCGACGAAATGGTCGCCGTTCTGGGGCATCTGGATGTTGTTCCCGCCGGGGACGGCTGGAGCTGTGACCCCTTCGGCGGAGAACTGCGGGACGGGAAAATCTGGGGCAGAGGCACCACGGATGACAAAGGCCCCGCCATTGCCTCCCTGTTCGCTCTGGCCGCTCTGCGGGATTCCGGACTCCCCATCCGCCGCCGTATCCGTATCCTGTTCGGCTGCAACGAGGAAGCCGGTTCCGACGATATCAAATACTACCTTGCAAACGGCGGCGAGATACCCGTCATGGGCTTCACCCCGGACGGCGAATACCCGGTCATCAACGGCGAAAAGGGCATTATCAATGTGACCTTTTCCCACGCCAATGTTCAGACCGGCGACGTCCGTCTCCTGTCCATTCACGGCGGAACTGCCCCCAACGTCGTTCCGGCACACGCCTGTGCCAAGCTGGCCTGTCCCCGGGAGCTGGCGCAGCGTCTTGCGAATCTCAGCGCCCCGCAGGTGCGGTTCACTGCCACGGATTATGGTCTTTTTGTGGAGGCCGAAGGCGAAAGTGCCCACGGCAGTACCCCGGAGCTGGGGAAAAACGCCATTGGCCGTCTGCTGCTGGCGCTGGACACCCTGCCACTGAGCGGGGAGGTCGCCAACGCGGTACATTTTCTGGCGGCGACCCTCGGCATGGAAACCGACGGCGCTTCCGCCGGGATTGCTCTCCATGACGCGGTTTCTGGCGGTCTGACGCTGAATCTCGGTGTGATCAACGGCGACGAGCACCGCCTGTCCCTGAAAATCAACTACCGCTATCCGGTCACAAAAGACTACGCCGACTGCGCCCCCATTCTGAACGGAAAATTTGCAAGCGCCGGGTTTACTCTGGACTCCGAAGTCCACAAGGCCAAGCTATATGTCCCTGAGGACAGTCCCCTTGTCTCCACCCTGCTGCGGGTCTACCGGGAGCAGACTGGGCTGGAAGATCAGCCAAAATCCATCGGCGGCGGCACCTATGCCAAGGCGCTGCCCAACATCGTGGCCTTCGGCCCCATTTTCCCCGGTGAGGAAGTCCGGGAGCATAAGCCGGACGAGTACATCCCGGTGGACAGCCTGATGCGCAACGCGCAGATCATTGCCGCCGCCATGTACGAAATGGCAAAATGACGAATTTCTCAATCAAAAACTATAGAAGGTGACCAATATGAAAATCACAAGTGTCCGTTTGGGGCGCATCAGCGTTCCTCTGCGCACCCCCTTCAAAACCGCTCTGCGCAGTGTCAGCAGCGTGGAAGATGTCATCGTAGAAATCCACACCGACTGCGGCGCAGTGGGCTACGGCGAAGCCCCTCCCACGGGTACCATCACCGGCGACACCACCGGCGCGATCATCGGCGCCATTCAGGATCACATCGCCAAGACCATTATCGGACGGGACGTGGACGAGCTGGAGCCGCTGCTCCAGTCGGTGCAAAAGTGTATCGTGGGCAATTCCAGTGCCAAGGCTGCCGTTGACATGGCGCTGTGGGATCTGTACGGGCAGCTGTACAATATCCCTGTTTACAAGCTTCTGGGCGGTGGGCGGAAGCAGATCGTCACCGATATCACCATCTCCGTCAACGACCCGGACACCATGGTCAGCGATTCCCTGAAAGCCGTTGCCCGTGGCTATGACTGCCTGAAAATGAAGGTCGGCGTAAACCCGGAGCTGGATGTCGCCCGGCTCAGCGCCGTGCGCAATGCCGTTGGCAAGGACATCGTTATCCGCATCGACGCCAATCAGGCATGGACGCCCAAGCAGGCCGTGAAGATTCTGAATAAGATGCAGGAGCTTGGTCTGGACATTGAGCTTGTGGAACAGCCCGTAAGCGCCCACGACTTTGCCGGACTGAAATACGTCACCGACCGGAGCTATGTGCCGGTGCTGGCGGACGAGGCCGTATTCTCCCCGGAAAACGCCATGACCATTTTGCAGATGGGCGCGGCTGACCTCATCAACATCAAGCTGATGAAGTGCGGCGGCATTTACAACGCCCTGAAAATTGCCTCCGCGGCGGAAGTGTTCGGCGTGGAGTGCATGATCGGCTGTATGCTGGAAGCAAAGATTTCCGTCAATGCCGCCGTGCATCTGGCCTGCGCCAAAAACATCATCACCAAGGTTGACTTGGACGGCCCTGTGCTGTGCAGCGAAGACCCGATTCTCGGCGGGGCTGCTTTCGACGAGAAGATCATCACCGTCGCCGATGCGCCGGGACTGGGCATTCAGGGAATCGACCAGAAATACCTGACCTACATAGACTGATTTTTCTGTGAGATACGAAAAGAGGACGCTCAGGCGTCCTCTTTCAGTTTTTTGTGGATATAATCCCGTGCCTGCCCCGGCTCCAGGTGCAGAACGATGGAAATTTCGCCAATCAGCAGCTTCTCCGCGTCGTGGAGGAAATTCTCGTCGCACAGGTGAATCTTTCTCCCAGAGGCGCTCTGGTCGGCCTTGTGGCGGTAAAGTGTATGTACCATGCGCATGATTTTTTTGCGGTCGCCGCTGCCGATCAGCTCCCGGTAAGTTTGCTTCCGCTGGTTTTCCCCCCGAATCCACTCGCCGGTTTTCACATCCTCTGACGTGATCATCGCTTCCAGTTCCTCTTTGGAAAGAATGGGCTGAAGCTTCGCCATAGCGGAGGCGTTCTGCGTCGGCACCAGAAACCGAGAATTCCCGTTGGACAGCGGTTCCAACGCCAGATAATTCAGCCGCTTTTTATCGACCAGCCGTTCCTCTTCACTCACCACGCGGCAAACACCGTGCATACCGTAAACGACCAATTCCCCTACCTGATACATTTTCCCCATCCTTCCAAAACCGCCGCATTTTTTCACCTATAATAATATTATAGCACAAAAATGCCCCGATTTCACATAGGGAAAAATCCCAAAATTTTCACCGCTTTTTTCGGTCAACATGCGAAAAAATGCCGCCGCAGCGTGAACTGCGGCGGCATTTCTACGGTCAGATCGTCTCGATTTTGATGGTGTTGGTGTTGCCGTGCTGGCCGTTGATGGGGCCGCCGGTGAGAAGAATATTGTCGCCGGGTTTCAGATGCAGAACATCCACGGCAGCCTTCTGGGCGTAGTAGAACATCACGTCCATAGTGGGGAATTCATCCGCCATTACCGGGGTCACGCCCCAGCTCATGGAAAGTCTGCGCCAGATCTTCCGGTCGGTGGTCATGCCGATAATGTCCACCGGGGTGCGGAACCGGCTGACCAGCATAGCGGTCTTACCTGACACAGAGCAGACCACAATGGCCTTGGCGTTGACGTCGATGGCCATGGAGCACACCGCGTGGGACAGACAGTCCAGATTGTTCTGGCCGTTGTACTCTGTCTTGAGAAACAGGGACTTATAGCCGGTGTGCTGCTCGGTGTATTCGGCAATCTCCGCCATGGCCTTGACCGCCTCCACGGGGTATTTGCCGGCAGCGGATTCTCCGGAAAGCATGACGCAGGAGGTGCCGTCGTAAACGGCGTTGGCCACGTCCGTGATCTCCGCACGGGTGGGACGGGGATTCTGGATCATGGATTCCAGCATTTCTGTAGCAGTGATGACCCGCTTGCCCAGCATCCGGCACATTCGGGTCAGCTTTTTCTGCACGGATGGCACTTCCACATAGGGGATTTCCACACCCAGGTCGCCCCGGGCGATCATAATGCCGCCGCAGACGGAGCAGATTTCCTCCACGTTGTCCACGCCGGAACGGTTCTCGATTTTTGCCACGATCTCAATGTCCTCGCCGCCGTTTTCGTCCAGCAGCTTGCGGATATCCAGAACATCCTGCTTCGTGGAGACGAAGGACGCGGCCACATAGTCTACGCCGTGGGCGATGCCGAACAGAATATCCGATCTGTCCTGCTGGGAAATGTAGGGGCCGGACATGACCTTGTTGGGGAAGGACATGCTCTTGCGGTCGCTGAGCGTGCCGCCTGCCAGACATTTGCAGTGGATTTCGGTGCCCTCAATGCTCTCCACTTCAAACCGGACGATGCCGTTGTTCACCGTTACGGTGTTGCCGGGCTTCAGATCCTTGTGGAGATTCTTATAATTGACGCTGACCTTCGTCTCGTCCCCTGCCACGTCCTGCGTGGTAAAGGTGAAGCTGTCCCCCGTTTTCACTTCCACCTTACCGGAAGCAAATGTTCCGATGCGGTACTCCGGGCCTTTGGTGTCCAGCATGATGGCGATGGGCAGCCCCAGCTTCTGACGTACCCGCTTGACCAGCTCGATTTTCCGCTCGTGTTCGGCATGGGTGCCGTGGGAAAAGTTCAGCCGCGCGACGTTCATGCCGGCAAGGCACATTTGGGTCAGCGTTTCCTCGTTTTCACTGGCGGGGCCGATGGTACAGATGATTTTTGTTTTGCGCATAAACAGTCCTCCTGTTGTGCGGGCGTAACGACTTCTTTGGGTACGCCCTGATATCTACATTCTGCTTCGGCCATATTCTACCACACCCGTTCCCTGCCGTCAACGTAAAATCCGGCAAAGGAGATCAGAACACCAGCTCCACGGAATAGTGCCGCAGCCAGAAGTCGATCTGGCACAGATAGGCGATGGTCTGGGGGCGGCGCATCAGCTGACCGTACCACGGCCACTGCGTCTCCCGGTGCAGCAGCTTCTTTACTTCCTCCGCCGAGACCAGCTGCCAGAGTGGCGCGGCGGGGTCGTCCAGAATGGCTTGCAGGCGGGTTTCCATAAGCTGCTCGTACCGGGGGTCAAAGGTCTTGGGGTAAGGACTCTTTTTTCTGTGCAGCACCGGCTCCGGCAGAAGTCCCTCCACTGCGCGGCGCAGGAGCCCCTTTTCCTGCCCTTGATAGTCCTTAAATTCCCATGGGACGCCGTACAGGTATTCCGCAATCCGATAGTCACAGAAGGGCACGCGGACTTCCAGCGAGTGGTACATGCTCATCCGGTCTTTCCTGTCCAGCAGGGTCTGCATGAACCAACGAAAATTCAGGTTCACCATCTGCTTCATCCGTCGCTCCTGATCGGAGGTGCCGGGGAGAATATCGCTTTCCCGGCAGGTCTGGTTGTAGACGTCCATCACGAATTCCGCCGGGTCGAGGGTGATTGCAGGCGTCAGGATCGCCGCCCGATCCGCCGTATTCTGCGCCCATGGGAATCCCTCTCTGGCACGGACCTCCGGGTCACGATACCATGGATAGCCGCCGAAAATCTCGTCGGCGCATTCTCCGGACAGGGCGACCTTCACCTTCTGCCGGATCTCCCGGCAAAAAGCCAGCAGGGAAAAATCCACGTCCGCCATTCCCGGCAAATCCCGGGCAATGGTGGCTTCCTCCAGCGTCTGCGCCAGCTCGTCGGCGCCGAGGATCGTCCAGTGGTGGTCGGTCTGCAAGGCGTCTGTCATCAGACGGATGTAGCTGCTGTCGGAATTGGGCTGGAACTTGTTCGCCTGAAAATATTTGTCGTTGTTCTGGTAATCCACGGAGAAGGTTTTCAGCCGCTCCCCTCTCTTCGCCATTTCCCCGGCACAGACGGCGGTGATGATGCTGGAATCCAGTCCACCGGAGAGAAACGTTCCGATGGGAACGTCGGACACCATCTGCCGCCGGATGGCATCCGTCACCAGAAAGCGCACCTTCTCCACCGTTTCGTCGAAGGAATCCCGATGTTCCCTGTCCATCAGTTTCCAGTACCGGCACAGGCGCAGCTCGCCGTCGGCAAAATATCCGCAGCACCCCGGTTCCAGCTCGGAAATTCCCCGGAACACGCCGCTTCCCGGCAGCCGCCCCGGCCCCAGAAGAATCAGCTGGGCAGCGCCGTTTTCGTCCAGCTCCGCCCGGACGGTTGGGTATGTCAGAATCGTCTTGATCTCCGAGGCAAACAGCAGACCGCCGTCGTGCTTCTTATAAAACAGGGGCTTTACCCCGATCCGGTCGCGGGCAAGAAACAGCCGCCCCCGTCGCTTTTCCCACACGGCGAAAGCAAAAATCCCGTTCAGCTTTTCCACACACTCCGCCCCAAACTGGGCATAGGCATGGAGCAGCACCTCCGTGTCGGAATGCCCCAGAAAGCTGTGTCCAAGGACGGACAGTTCCCCGCGCAGCTGCTCCGTATTATACAGCTCCCCGTTGTATACCAGCGTGTACTCCTCCCCTGCCCACGCAAGGGTCATGGGCTGACGGCCGCCCTCCGGGTCAATAATGGCAAGCCGCCCGTGGAGCAGCGTACACCCCTTTTCCCGATACACGCCCCGGTCGTCCGGCCCCCGGCGGTGCATCGTTTCCAGCATTTGGCGAACGGTTTTCTCCGATGCCGGAAGGTTTATCATTCCGCTGATGGCGCACATATTCACCACATCCTTTTCCTAAGATATCTGCTCTATCCAATCATTTTATGCATGACAAAGGCAAGAATGTGCATACTAAGGGCGGTGATGTTTTATGAAAAACAGCAGAGAAATTCTGACCTCCGTCCTGAAAACCACCCAGATGGGGCAGATTGGCATCCGCAGTGTGCTGGACACCAGTATGCGCCCGGGTCTGCGGAAGGCACTGGAATCCCAGCTTCGGGAATATGATTCCATCGAAACCGAAGCCCATTCCATCGCCACTCAGCGGGGCTGGGACATGGACGAGCTTGACCCCTCCGTGCGGCTCTGGTCGAATCTCATGACCCGAATGAAGCTTAACGGCCGGAACACGGACTCCAAAATCGCCGACATGATGATTCAGGGCAACACCAAGGGCATGATAAAAGGTCTCAAAACCCTCCATCAGTTCGGCCAGCAGGATGAACAGATCAACACCCTGAGCCAGAAGCTTCTGGACTGCGAGAACGCCAACATCCGCCAGATGCAGGGGTATCTTTGAAATACGGGGCGACGGACGATTGTTTCCGCCGCCCCGCATTTTCTTTTCGCTGTCACCTCCCGGCCTCCCGGCGCATATCTTGGTAGGAGAAAGGAGGGGTCCTGTTGTCAGCTACAGGATACATACAGGTACGCGCTTACACCAGCACCGCCCGGTTTCCTCTGGAAAACGTGGCCATTGCGGTCACCGCCACCGACGGCACCGCCCTCGCCATGCGCCTGACCGACCGGAACGGGCTGATTGCCCCCATCGAGCTTCCCGTGCCGGATAAATCCGAAAGCCAGGCGCCGGAAGCCGGGGAAAAACCTTTCACCACCGTGAACCTCTACGCCCGTCTGAAGGGCTACGAGCAGATCGAAGCGGAAAATCTTCAGGTTTTCGCCGATACTACCACCAATCAGAATCTGGAGATGATTCCTCTGTCGGAGTTTCCGAATCAGTGGGATCAGACGGAAATTTTCAACACGCCTCCCCAAAATCTGTAGGAGGTAGCCTATGCCCCAAGTCATTCCTTATATCCCGCAGCGAATCACGGTGCATCTCGGCGCGCCGTCATCCGACGCCGCCAACGTCACCGTAAATTTTGTAGACTATGTGAAAAACGTAGCGTCCAGCGAAATTTACCCCACCTGGGAGGAGGCCGCTCTGCGCGCCAACATTCTCGCCATCGTATCCTTCGCCCTGAACCGTGTGTACACGGAATTTTACCGCAGCCGGGGGTACAATTTTGATATCACCAATTCCACCGCCTACGACCAGTTTTTCGTCAACGGGCGCAGCTACTTTACCAATGTCGCCCGGCTGGTGGATGAGCTGTTCGACGACTATCTCCGCCGCCCCGGCTTTGTAGAGCCTCTGGCCGCCAAATTCTGCAACGGCACCACCGTCACCTGTGAGGGCCTGAGCCAGTGGGGCAGCCAGAATCTGGCGCGGCAAGGGTACGACACCGTCCGGATTCTGCGCAGCTACTACGGCAATGTGGAGATCGTAAACAACGCCCCCATCCGGGGCATCACCTCCTCCTACCCCGGCACCCCTCTGCGCCGGGGAACCACCGGCCCCAGCGTGGTGGTCGTGCAGGTCGAGCTGAACCGGATATCCCAGAACTACCCTGCCATTCCCAAAATCCCTCTTGTGGACGGCATTTTCGGTGCGCAGACCGAAGCCGCCGTGCGGAAATTTCAGGAGATCGCCAATCTGGCCGTGGACGGCATCGTCGGCCGGGAAACATGGTATGCCCTTGTGCGATACTACGTCGCCGTGACCAGCCTTGCGGAGCTGCGCAATCAGGGACAGCGGTTCTACACCATTTCATGGGCCACCAGCAATCCCATCGAGCAGGGCGACCGGGGCGTAAAGGTGGAGCATCTGCAATACATGCTCAGCGTCCTTTCCGCCTACATCCCGGAAATTCCACCCGTCACCATAGACGGAATTTACGGCTCCGCCACCCGCAACGCCGTCATCGCCGCCCAGCGCCGGTTTGGCCTGCCGGAAACCGGTATTGTGAATTTCGATACCTGGGACGAAATCTACGACCAGTTTTCCGGCATCGAAACCATCGGCTGGCATGACCCGGAGAATTATCCCTATACCGCCGCCATCATCAGTGGGACGCCGCCCAGAAACCGGTACGCCCAATCCACCACCCTGACCCAGTTCCCGGGGAATCCTTTGAGCACCGGGAATCAGGATCCCGTAAGACAGGAGGCACCGCGATGAGACCGCTATCTTCCTTTGTTGGTCAGCCCATCCGCAGCTTACAGACCATGCTCCGGGTCATTGCCGAGGATGACCCCTCCCATCTGCGCATCGTTCCCGACGGCATTTACGGCCCGGAGACCGCCGCCGCCGTCTCCACCTTCCAGCGAAAACACGGTCTGCCGGTGACGGGTGTCACCGATCATGCGACCTGGGAAGCCGTTGTTGGGGAATACACTCCCGCCCTCGTGCGGATCGACGCCGCCCACCCGGTGGATATCATTATGAATCCCGGCCAGGTTATTCGCCGGGGAGAAAGCAACCCCCATTTGTATCTGGCGCAGGCCATGCTGACGGTACTTGCCGACATTTATAAAAGCGTCGCCGAACCGACCCACTCCGGCATTCTGGACGAACCGACGGCGGATTCTCTGTCGTCCTTCCAAATTTTATGCGGCCTTCCGATGACCGGGACGCTGGATAAGCATACCTGGAAGCATCTCGCCCTGCATTACCCGTTGGCGACGAACCTGAACAATCTTCCCTGACGGAAAAATATGGATAATTTATAAAAATTTTCCTGGAAGGGCTGCGAACCCTTGATAAACAGAGATTTTTTGACTATAATAAAGAACAAACCGTCTCGGAGGAATGATCCATGCACATCAAGGACTGGAAAAAGGAAGTTTTCACCATTCCGAATCTGTTGAGCCTGTTCCGGCTGGCGCTGATTCCCGTCTACATTTACATCTATCTGGGCGCGACCGAGACCTATCAGTATATCACCGCCGGCACGATCATGGCGGTTTCCTGCCTGACAGACCTGATCGACGGAAAAGTCGCCCGGCGCTTCAATATGGTCTCCACGCTGGGAAAAATCCTCGACCCGCTGGCGGATAAGATCACCCAGTTCACCCTGACGGTGTGCCTTTCTCTGAAGCATCCCCAGCTGTTCCCGGTGCTGGCGCTGTTCGTCGTCAAGGAGCTGTTTCAGCTCATTGCGGGCGCGGTGCATCTGAAAATGGGAAAAATGCTCCCCGGCGCACTGATGGCCGGAAAGGTCTGCACCACCGTACTGTTTATCAGCCTGATCGCGCTGGTGCTGTTCCCCCTTGTGGATGACACGGTAGTAAGTGTCATTGCGGCAGTGGACGCGGTTTTTCTGGGAATTTCCTTCGTCAGCTACATTCTGGCGTATTTTGGAAAAAACGCAAAGGTTCAGGACCTCAAAAGCGAATAGAAAGAAGTCCGTCGGATGCTTCCGACGGACTTTCCTTTTCCAAAAACACGCGGCGGCCCTTTTCTGAGCCGCCGCACAATGATAATTTTCTCTCTCCACGGGACACAGTGTGTCACGGGTACGCCGTCGGCTTATCCGCAGATATTTCCACGGCATCGGCTTTCCCCACTGTCTCCGCCTCTGTATCTAAAGTATACCATACCACCGGCGGCGATTGGTGAAGAAACCTTGAACAGACGCAAAAGAATTTCTTAAGCGGCCTTAGCTCGGATATACGTTGCTCACCAGCAGCAGCGCCGGCAACGCAAGGGTGAAAATGCTGATCGCCCACGGGTACATGGCCTTTCTTGAGCAGAACATCAGCAGCAGACACGCCGCCGTGAGCCCCAGCGGCCCCATCACCGCCAGCTGACGGCTTACTGTCATGGCAAACTCACCGGTAGATTGCAGGTCGAGGCCCACCTGCTCCGGCAGATGCTGACCGTTATAGGAGGCCAGCCGAATGGCGGCGTAAACCACCGGAGCGGCCATAATGAACTTTCTCAGCCGGAACAGCCAGATGCCGACGAGGTTGATGACGGAATTGACTTTGGACATTACCGTCTTGAACTTCTCAAAGCCGGCGGACTGCACAGCGGCAGTCTGCTTTTCCGCAAATTGACCGGTCTTTCCCATAAAATACCTCCGGGTAACTGTTTTCTGTATTATAGCACATCCTGCGGCGGGTTGCAAGTCGTCGATTTCTCTCGAAAAAAATTCCAAAAAGTCTTAATTGGTCCGCTTTATTGGACAGAACCTTTTGTATACTGTTGTCAGAAAAACAAAAGGAGGCACTTCCAATGAAACAACACACTATGTCCCGTCCGTCCACACGCCGTTACCGCGCTCCCGCCTACCCCAACGCCGCCGACAGGCGCTATTTTGTGGAGAAGGCGGTGAACATCGTCACCGCGATTCTTTCCGGAATCGGCTTCGTCAGCGCCATGGTTTTCCTTGCCACGATGGGCTGATTACAAGTCCTCGTCCCTGAGGATGCGGCAGGAAACGATTTTCCTGTTTTCCACCTGAATCAGACCGGCCGTTCCGCCGCCGTAGCCGCAGCTTCCCGGATTCAGAATCCAAAGGCCGTCCGGCTCCTGACGGCAGTCGGCCTGATGGGTGTGTCCGTACAGCACCGCATCCACCCGGCTGGCGCGGGCATCCTTCAGCAGCGCACCCAGCCCCATTTTCACGTTCTGCCGGTGTCCATGTGTCATGAAAAGATTCACGCCAAACACAGGCTGCACCAGCGTCTCCGGCTGCCACGACGGGCAGCGAAACCGGTCGCAGTTTCCCGGCACCTGATAAAACGGAATATCCGGATTTTCCTCATGGATGACCACGCCGTCGTCAAAAAAGTCCCCAAGATGGATGATCGCGTCGGGCTTCACCGATTCCACGCATTGCCGCATAAATTGAAGCGCAGAATGGGAATCCGACAGCACCAGAATCTTCATATTGCTCCCGCCTTTATTTTGTCTTTCTGGGATTATATCATACATTGGCAGGTTTTGCTATGTGTTTTCGTTAGGGTCTATCGGAAAACCGGGAATATGACCAACAGCGAGGGATTTTTCGCCTGCTGAAGCCATTTTTCCGCAGGAATACTTTGTGTATTACAAGGGAAAATGGTGCACAGCAGGCGGAAAAGACCCGCTGTTTGGGCATGTTAACGGTTTTCAGATAGACCCTAAAAAAGGCGGCTGATTTTTGTGTACATTTTTTCCAACGGACGCATATGCTATAGCAGAAGTTTCACCAGCCCATGGAGGTAAGCCTATGCAACCGACACCCAATTCACAGGAGCTTGCGCAGATCATGCGCTTCGTCCAGTCCCCCGCGGGGCAGCAGCTGCTTGCGTCGCTTCAGCAGCTTAACTCAAATGAAATCAACAGCGCCATGGCAGACGCGGCCGCCGGGAATTACGACCGAGCGCAGAAAACCATCTCCGCGTTTCTCGCGACCCCGGAGGCGAAAAAGCTGCTGTCCCAAGTGGAAGGCGGCAAATGAGCGAGATGGAGGAAAAGCTGGGGGCCATCCTGAGCAACCCCCAGATGATGCAGCAGATCATGTCCATGGCTCAGGCTATGAGTCCGCCGCCGGAACCTCAGGGTAGGCCGGAACAGCCGCCGGAGCCTGCCCCTCCGGCGCTTCCGGATTTTTCCGTCATGCAGAAGCTCGCCGGGATGACCCGCCAATCCGGCGTTGACAAGAATCAGCAGGCGCTGCTTCGGGCGCTCTCCCCCTACATAAGCCGGGAGCGCTCTGCCAAGCTGGAAAAAGCCATGCGCGCGGCAAAAATGGCACGGCTTGCCTCGGCGTTTCTCAATGCCGGGGGGCTGGATATGCTGACCGGGAGGTGACAAGGAATGTACAACCGCTATATTCCCCAACCCGACGGCAGCTATCGCCGCCGGCCGGCAGACGTCCCCCAGCCCCCACCGCCGCCTCGGCCGGAACCACCCCGACAGGAGCCGCCCCGCCGGAATCCCGATTTCTGCCCGCCGCCGGAGCCGCAGGGAAACCCGCCCTGCCAGAAAAATCCGCCCTGTTCCCATCAGCGCAGGCAGGAGCGTCCCGCTCCCCCACCTCCGCCCCGGCGAAAACCGCCCCAGCAGCCGCCTCAGGATTCCTTTCTGGGTATCGGCAATTTTCTGCACCAGCTTCTGCCAAAGGATTTCTGCATGGAAGACCTGATGGTCGTGCTGCTGCTTTTGCTCATGTCCGGCAACGGCGAGGAAGACCAGAATTTCGCGCTGCTGACGCTGGGACTGTATCTTTTCTTATAGCGCAAATACGCCGGTTTTCGTCGCGTTGAGACGAATCCGGCGTATTTTTTGTTGCGGAAAAGAGAATATTGTGGTAGAATGGTGAACACTCTATTGCAGGAGGATTCGACGTGATTACCAAAAGCAAGCCGAAATCAGACACCATTCTCCCCATTCTTGTGCTTCTGCTGTTCGCTGCGGCCATTGCCGCCCACTACGCGCTGGAGCCGTGGGGATTTTACCGGAAGGTCTCAGGCAGCGAAGCGGCACTTCGGATGCAGGTCGTTCAAACCGCCGAAAGCTACCTCGGCTTCCGGGAATCAGACGGCAGTCACGAAGCCATTATCGATCTGTACAACGCTCACGAGCCGCTGGCGCAGAACTACACCGTGCAGTACACCGACAGCTGGTGCGCTACCTTCGTCAGCGCCGTTTCCATCCGCTGCGGCCTGACGGACATCATTCCCACAGAATGCAGCTGTGAACGTCTCATCGGCCTGTTCGGAGAACTGGACTGCTGGCAGGAGGACGACAACTATACGCCCCTCCCCGGCGATATCATCTTCTACGACTGGGACGAAAAGCACCCCGGCGACTGCACCGGCTGGGCGGATCATGTTGGAATCGTAGTCGGGACGAAGTGGCCGTTTGTGAAGGTCATCGAGGGCAACCGGGACGATGCCGTTGCCTACCGCGTCATTCCTCTGGGAGAAATTCACATCCGGGGCTACGGCCTGCCGGATTACGCCGCAATGACAGAAAATACCCCGTAAGCGTTGGCTTACGGGGTGAATTTTATTCCTCTTCGTCGAGGATTTCCTTCAATAGCTTTCTCTGCTTGCGCAGCTCCTGCACCAGCGGCAGCATTCCTGTCAGATTGATGATCAGAACAAACACGATCAGACCGATGACCCAGCCCTGCATTCCATTGCCGATCAGGACAAAAATCAGCAGTGCGGTCACAAGCAGCCGCATGAAAACAGCCTTCCCAACCGTGCGGATGGCCTTGCGGCACTGATCCTCCCGGTCGTAGATGTCCGGTTCAGGGGTCATTTCCTCGTCAGCCATTATCTTGCCACAAAGCCCACTTTCTTGTAGACCTTCCGCAGGGTCTTCTCGGCAACATAACCTGCCTTCTCGGCACCGGCCTTGTAGACGCTTTCCAGATAGCCCTTGTCCTTCATCAGGCGGGTCGCTTCCTCCCGGATGGGGCGCAGAGTCTCCACGACTGCTTCGCCCACGGCGGGCTTGAACTTGCCGTAGCCGCAGCCCGCAAATTCCGCCTCGATCTGATCAAACGTCTTGCCGGTGACGGCGGAGTAAATGGTCATCAGGTTGGCAACGCCGGGCTTGTTCTCCCGGTCAAAGCGGACACAGTTCTCCGTGTCGGAGTCGGTGATGGCGCGCTTGAACTGGCGCATGATGGTCTCGGGGGTGTCCATCAGCAGGACGCGGCCGGTGTCCTCGTTCTCGGACTTGGACATCTTGGCGGTGGGATTGGTCAGGCTCATGATCCGGGCGCCGACCTTGGGAACGAAGGGCTCCGGCAGCTTGAACACGTCTCCATAAATGCCGTTGAACCGGCGGGCGATGGTATGGCACAGCTCCACATGCTGCTTCTGATCCTCCCCTACAGGCACAAGATCAGGCTGGTAGAGCAGAATGTCCGCCGCCATCAGAGCGGGATAGGTGAACAAACCGCCGTTGATGTTGTCCGCGTTTTTGGCGGACTTGTCCTTGAACTGGGTCATGCGGCTCAGCTCGCCGAACATGGAATAGCAGTCCAGCACCCAGCCCAGCTCCGCGTGCTGGTGGACATGGCTCTGGATAAACAGGGTGTTCTTTTCCGGGTCAAGGCCGCAGGCGATGTACTGTGCCAGCTGCTCCAGCGTCCGTCTGCGCAGGTCAGCCGGATTCTGACGCACGGTGATGGCGTGGAGGTCTGCCATGAAATAGAAGCAGTCATAGTCGTTGGCGCGTTCCGCCCAGTTTTTCACTGCGCCTAAGTAAGAACCCAGTGTCAGATCTCCGGAGGGCTTGATGCCGGAGAGCATTCTCTTTTTCGGTGCAGCAGTTTCGGTAATAACCTCACTCATGGTCGTCACATTCCTTTTTTCAAATCTATAGTGCTATTCTAGCACAGCCCGAGAGGTTCCGCAAGGGGGTATTTTACTGCGAATGAAAGCAATTTCTCGCTTCGCTGCGTACTTGATTTCTCCCCCGCCCTATGCTATACTTTATCCCAGAAAACAAGGGAAGCTCTGGTGAAATCGGCGAGAGCTGGCAGCAGAAGATTTTGGCTCAGCCGAAAGTTCTGAAAGCGGAGGAATACTGTATGTATTTCCCGCTTTCAGAACTGCGCGGATGAGGCAAAAGATTCGCTTGCCAGCCGAAGACGATTTCATCAAAGTTTCCCAAGAAAAAGAGGTAGTTGACTATGGATTATCAGGCGCTTGCCGAATTGCTTTTTCCCGACGTGACCGAAACTCCCGAGCAGCTGGAAGCCCGGTTCCCCCAGCGTGATCTTCCCGAGGGTGCGGTGGTTTCCCGAATGGCTCCCTCCCCTACCGGATTTGTCCATCTGGGCAATCTGGTGCAGGGCACGATTTCGGAACGGATGACCCACCAGTCCGGCGGCGTGCTATACCTCCGGGTAGAGGACACCGATGCCAAGCGGGAGATTCCCGGTGCGGTGGAGGTGCTGATCAACACCCTGAAATTCTACAACATCAACTTTGACGAAGGTGCCACCGTGGACGGCGACGACGGCGCTTATGGCCCCTACCGTCAGCGTCAGAGAGCAGCAATTTACCACGTTTATGCCAAAAAGCTGGTGTCCGAGGGCAAAGCCTACCCCTGCTTCTGCACAGAGGACGAACTGTCCGCCCTTCGGGAAAGACAGGAAGCGAACAAGGAGACCACCGGCTACTACGGCAAATACGCCGTCTGGCGCGACCGTCCCATGGAGGATATTCAGGCGCAGCTGGCCGCCGGAAATCCTTGGGTCCTGCGGTTCCGTTCCGAGGGCAGCATTGACCGCCAGTTCAAATTCGACGATCTGGTAAAGGGTAAGCTGACCATCACGGAGAACAACGTCGATCACGTGCTTCTCAAGTCCGACGGCATTCCCACCTACCACTTCGCCCACGCCGTGGACGATCACCTCATGCGCACCACCCACGTCGTCCGGGGCGACGAATGGCTGCCCAGCCTGCCCTTCCACATTCAGCTGTTTCAGGCGCTGGGCTTCAAGCTGCCCAAGTATGTTCACATCGGGCCGCTGATGAAGATGGACGGCAGCTCCAAGCGCAAGCTGTCCAAGCGCAAGGACCCCGAACTGGCGCTGACCTACTACAAGGCCGAGGGCTTCCCCATCCCCTCCGTGCGGGAATATATCATGACCGTGCTGAACTCCAATTTTGAGGACTGGCGGCGGGCGAACCCCGATGCGGACATTGAATCCTTCAAGTTCAGCCCCAAGAAGCTGAACCCCGCCGGGAGCCTGTTCGACTACGCCAAGCTGGTGGACGTATCGAAGAACGTCATTTCCCGCATGAGTGCGGAGGACGTGTACGCCCAGCTGTTGGAGTGGGCGAAGGAGTTCGACACCGACTTTGCCGCCAAACTGGAAGCCGACCCGGACTACGCGAAGCGGATTCTCGCCATTGGCCGGGGCGGCAAGAAGCCGAGAAAAGACCTTGCCGTCTGGAAGGACGCCAAGCCCTACATGGGATTCTTCTACGACGAGTATCTGGAAGCGCCTGTCTGGGACGAGAAGTTCTCCAAGGCCGTCATCCGGGACGTGCTGGAACGCTTCCTGAGCGTCTACGACTTTGCCGACGACTCCGCCGCGTGGTTTGCCAAGGTCAAGGAGATTACCGAGGCCATCGGCTTCACCACGGATATGAAAGCCTACAAGGCTGACCCCGCCGCTTTCCCCGGCACCGTGGCCGACGTTTCCACCTTCCTGCGGCAGGCCGTCACCGGGAAGACCGACAGCCCCGACCTGTACACCATTATGCAGATTCTGGGCTACGACCGCACCGTGGCGCGTATCCGCGACTGCATTTCCCAGCTTTGATACTAGTTTTCAATAAAACGGTTCTTAACCGTTTTATTTGGCTGCTGTTTCAGCAGCCAGCGGCGTAGCCGCAAAAAATGTAAGTCCATACATTTCTCGCCGCTACCGGCGGCCTGCGAAGGATTCGCAGGATAAAATGGTGTTAACCATTTTATCGAGAAATAGTATGATGGCTAAAACTGCCCGGCGTCGATTTGACGCCGGGCAAAAATATTATAATTATACAAGCAGCTGCCCGTTGATCACCAGATGGAACGTCAGTCCCAGCGCCTGCGCCGCCTTCTGGCACAGAAGCATCCGCTTCATGAAAATTTCCAGATACTCCATCACGGAACCAAGCTCCGTATCCACCGTCAGAATCAGACGGATGCTGGTGTGCTGCTCGTCAAATTCCAGATGGCAGTCCGTTACGGAGTAATTCACCCGGTCGTGGATGTCCAGAGCCACGGTAGCCTTGTCCCGCACTCTGGAACGGCGAACGTCGGATTTGTCTGCCAGAATCAGCGCTGCCGCGAAAGCGCTCACCGGCTGGCCGGTGCCTTCGTCGTGGTTGCCGATGGCCGTGACGATGGCGGCAATTTCCTCCGGCGGAAAGTTCATTCTGTCCAGAATCCGGAACGCCATCACCGCGCCGCTCTGGCTGTGATCGACCCGATTCACAACGTTGCCGATATCGTGGAGATATCCGGCGATTTTCACCAGCTCCACGGTTCTCTCCGGATAGCCCAGCGTTTCCAGAATCCATCCGGCCGTCTGAGCGACCCGTGTCACATGCTGGAAGCTGTGTTCCGTAAATCCAAGGGCTTTCAGCGATGCATCCGCCTGATCGATGTACACCCTGACCGCTTCGTCCTGTTTCACCTGTTCGTAAGTCATTGTTTTCCTCCTGTGGTATCCCGCCGGGATACCTTCTTTCTCTATCATTTCTGTTTCCTTTTTACTTTATCCAATCTATGTAAAATTTGTTACCGGGAAATTGTAAAGCTTCTTTACAATCACGCCTTCTTCTTTACTTCCCCCGCGGACTGTGCTATACTTTAGGAAACGATTTCCGGTTTACCGGCAAAAATAAGGAGCATCCGCCGCTATGTACGAACAATATTCTTCTCAGGAATTTGAAGAAAAATACACCTATTCCGGTAATTTAGGCGCATTCTGGACGCCGGAAAAGACAGCTTTCCGCCTGTGGGCGCCCACTGCCGGGGCCGTTTCCATCCGCCTGTACCGCAGCGGCGACCCGGGTGCCGACGACCTTCTTGCCCAGCTTCGGATGCAGCCCGACGTCTGCGGCACATGGACGGCGGAACGGTTCGGAAATCTGAACGGCATTTACTACACTTACCTCGTCACTGTGGACGGCCAGACCCGGGAAGTCTGCGACCCCTATGCAAGAACCACCGGCGTCAACGGCTGCCGGGGGATGATTCTGGACTTGGCTTCCGTCAATCCCCCGCAGTGGGACACCGATGCAGACCCCCACGCCGGTAAGTCCATCACCGACGCCGTTCTTTACGAGCTGCACGTCCGTGACCTGTCCGCCGACCCCAGCGCCCATATTGCGAACAAGGGCAAGTTTCTGGGTCTCACCGAAACCGGCACAAAGACCCGGGGCGGCCACCCCACCGGTCTTGACCACATCAAGGCGCTGGGCGTCACCCATGTCCACCTCCTGCCGATGTATGACTTCGGCTTCACCGACGAGAGCCGCCGCCATCCCCAATACAACTGGGGCTACGACCCGCTGAATTACAACGTCCCCGAAGGGTCTTACGCCACCGACCCGTTTCACGGCGCTGTCCGTGTGGCGGAGGTGAAGCAGATGGTCAAGGCGCTCCACGACAACGGCCTGAGTGTGGTCATGGACGTAGTATACAACCACGTGTATGACGCAGGGGCGTTCTGCATCAACCAGATCGTCCCCGGCTATTTCAGCCGTATCAGCAGTGACGGCAAATACTCCAACGGCTCCTTCTGCGGCAACGACACCGCTTCCGAGCGGAGTATGGTGCGCAAGTACATCGTGGATTCCGTCTGCTATTGGGCGGACGAATACCACATGGACGGCTTCCGCTTCGATATCGCCAGTCTGATCGACACCGTGACCATCAACGAGATCATGGCCGCCGTCCATCAAAAGCACCCCAACGTGATTTTCTACGGTGAGGGCTGGGATATGAAGACCGAGCTGACCAAGCCCGGTGTCCAGTTGGCGGTACAGACCAATTCCGCGATGGTTCCCGGCTTCGGCTTCTTCAGCGACACCATCCGGGATTTACTGCGGGGTACTACCTTTGAAAGCACCGCGCCGGGCTTCGTCGCCGGCGCAATCGTACCCAAAGAGGCGCTGGAAGCCTGCTTCATGGGGATGCCGTCCTGGGCTGCTCAGCCCAATCAGTGCGTGAACTACGCCTCCTGCCACGACAATACCACTCTCTTTGACCGTATCGCCCTCACTGCCCCGGACGCGCCCGTTGAATCCCGGATTCGGATGAACAACCTCGCCGCCGCGTTTTATATGCTCTCGCAGGGCGTCCCCTTCCTGCAAGCCGGTGAGGAAATGCTCCGCACCAAGCCCGGGAAGCACGGCGGCTTTGACGACAACAGCTATCGCTCCCCGGACAGCGTCAATTCTCTGAAATGGGCGACTCTGGACAAGCCGGAATATCAGGACGTTCTCAGCTACTATAAGGGCCTGATTGCGTTCCGGAAAGCCCACGCGGCACTTCATCTGTCCACACGGGAGGATGTTCAGCGCTGTGTCCACCCGGTGTACTGTGAAAATGAACACTGTGTGGCGTTCCGTATCGATGAGCCGGAGGGAGAGATTTTCGCCGTCTTCAACGCCGACGCCCAGCCTGTCCCCATTGCCCTGCCGGAGGGACATTGGAACGTGAACATCCGGGACGGCCGCGCCGGAACGGAAACCATGGAAACGGTGTCCGGAACGGTTCTCGTCTCCCCCATTTCCGCCATAGTGCTGACTCGCAGAAAAGCGATCGAGGTCGTGGCGGGGCTGATCTGGGACAAAGACAAATTTCTGATCTGCCAGCGCCCGGAAAACAAGGCGCGTGGACTGCTCTGGGAATTCCCCGGCGGCAAAGTGGAAGCGGGCGAAACGCTGCCTCAGGCGCTCCAGCGGGAGTGCATGGAGGAACTGGCCGTCAAGCTGGACGTCCGCGACCGGTTCATGCAGGTCGAACACAAATACCCGGACATTTTCATCCGCCTGACGCTGTTTCACTGCGTTATTTCCGAGGGCGTCCCGCAGGCACTGGAACACAACGCCCTGCGCTGGATTCAACCCAGCGAGACTAAAAATTTCACTTTCTGCCCCGCCGACGCAGACATTCTGAAAGAAATTGACCGGGTATACGGTGGCAAGAAACCGCTCTGAGAAAGTGCCATCGTCGATTTTCCCAAACGAGCGAACCAATTCTTGACATTTGACAGCATTTTTACTATAATACAAGTAGGAGAAGCCACTGCATTCTCCGAAGGAGGTTCTTTATGGAAAAGAAAATCATCACCATCAGCCGTGAATTTGGTTCCGGCGGACGCACCATCGGCCACAAGGTCGCCGAGCAGCTGGGCATTCCCTTCTATGACAAGGAGCTGGTCAATCAGGTCGCCCTGGAGTCCGGCTTCGCCCCCAAATTTGTTGAGGAACACGGCGAGCATTCCCCCAGCAGCAGTCTGTTTTCCTACGCTTTCGCCCCCCAGGGCGTTCCCGGCGTGATGAATGGCCTGTCCACAGCCGATTTTCTGTGGAATATCCAGTGCAGCGTGATTCTTCAGCTGGCGGAGAAGGGTGCCTGCGTCATCGTCGGCCGGAACGCGGACTACATTCTGAAAGACCGTCCCGATGCGCTGCATACCTTCATTTTCGCGGATATGGCCTTCCGCGCCGACCGCATCGTCCGTCTGTACGGTGAGTCCGACAAGAGCCCGGAGGCGCGTCTGAACGAGAAGGATAAGCGCCGCCGCGTGAACTATCAGCACTACACCGGCCGCACTTGGGGTCAGTCCCAGAATTATGACATCTGCCTGAATTCCGGCGTCCTCGGCATTGACCAGTGTGTCGATATCATCGTCGGCGCCGTGGAAAATTCCAAAAAGTAAATTACATAGGTTTGCCCTGCACCTTCTGGTGCAGGGCAAATTTCTTCGTTCAGACAGCGGCCGTTTCCTTTTCGGAATCGGCAATGTTGATATTGACGCCGTTGACCTCCACGCTCTCGTCGGCGGAGATCAGAATGTACTTCACGCCGCCGATGACGCGGGTCTCGATCAGGTCGCTCCGGGCGGGGTCTACCTTGATGACCACATCCGGGGTCTTCACCTCAAAATGCTTGTTGTCGATGATGTTCTTGGGGTGCAGGTCGGCCTCGAAGCCGAAGGTCTCGTCGTAGTCCACGCTGAATTTGGCCAGATGCTCCTCGGAAACGCCGCAGGAGGTCAGAACCTCCTTCACGTCCTCCTTGGAGATCATCAGGGGTTCCGGCACTTTGCTCTCCTTGTGCAGCTCGATGCGCTGGCACAGCTGGTCGTGAACGGTCTGCACCACGTCCAGACTGCAATCATCTCCCAGTGACGTGGTGAGCAGCGCCTCGAAGGACTTCTTCTGCTCGGCGGCGGGCTGGGGCACCGGGGTGTTGAACACTGCCTCGATCAGCGCGTCCTGAGACGCCGTGATGTCGTGGGTGTAGTACAGGGCATTATAGATGTTGGTCGCCCGGTCGTCAAAGGCCGGGAACAGGAATCCCAGCGCGGGGGCGGAGACCATCTGGTTCATCGCGCCGTCGTGGAACAGCTTTTCCTCCGGGACGTAGTGAAGATTCGCCTTGGTCTGCTTGACGGGGCAGATGGCGCAGAGAATGAAGGTGTAGGTCTCGTCGGAATTGTCCGCCTGAGCATCGCCGTCCTTGCTCTTGAAGGGAACATCGTAGCTGTCGCAGCACAGCAGAATCAGGTAATTGCCCTCGATGGTCACGGTGTCGATGATCTTCTGGCAAAATTCCCGGCGAAGATTGTCGTCCGCCAGCTTGGTCTCCCGCAAATCCATGAGCATTTTATGCTCCGGGGAGCCTGCCACCTGACTTGTCTTGAAGGTGATGTCAATGAGATTCTTGCCGATGGCGCCGGAAAGGGAGCGGCGCAGAAGGGCAAAATATTTGTCGGACTCATTCTCCGGCATGATGCCGGTACTCTGGCGAAACTCGGAGATGACCTCCTTATTGTCGTTCACATAGCAGCCGTAAATGGCCGTGATATTGCTGCGATCCCGCCGCAGATGCCGCCGGATCTCGCCGATTTCCTTATCATTCATGGTTTTCCCTCGCTTGTATGTTGAAATGCCCGGATATTATATCACATCAAAACGGAAAAATCCAGTCAAAATCGAAGGCGGGCGCTTTCGCCCGCCTTCGTCAGGTTATATTTCTGGGAGTGCCCTCGCGTTGCAATCGCTCATGGTCATGCGGGGATAGGTGTCCACGATGCGCTGATATTCCTCATTCGTGATGGGTGTCAGGTCTTCTTTCATAAAGTCAAAATCTCTGTCCCGATACCATTGGTCATTATTGCCGTGGTAAGTAATACTCTCTATCGGAACAGCCGTTTTGTTTTCCACCTGATAATAGGTACAGCCGCTTCCGCCGGAACCCTCGCCCCAGTACTCCAGAACATTTCCAGCACACAAATAAAGCGAACTTCCGCTCAGAATTTCCCGCGCGGTGCCGTTTAGAACGCCGGCCACATTGCTAAGCGTCTTGTCCCTGTTAAACAGCAGCAGTTCATCCTGCCCGTCGCCGTCCAGGTCACGAAGCGCGTAGTATTTTATCCAATACGTGTCGATTGAAGAAAGATATCCCCCGTAATTGGCCAACAGCTGGGCATCTTCCGCCGCACTGCTGTCTGCGGAATTCATTTTCTCAAGCGGCTTTGGGTTACAATCCCAGAAGGACATACCGGGATAAGTGTTAACGACCCGATTATACTCTTCCTCGGTGATGGGCGTCAGATTTTCTTCATAAAAGTCGTAATTACTATCCCGGTAGCATTGGTTTTCATCGATATTATAAATAATGCACTCAAACGGAACTGCTGTGTGGTTTTCCACCCGGTAATACGTCCGCTGTTCCGCGCCGGAACCGCCTTCCCATGCTTCCAGAACATTGCCTTCGCAAAGATCAAGCACATTGCCGGACAAAATCTCCTGCGCAGTGCCATTTTGAATTGCGGCCACCTTCATCAAAGTTTCTCCTGAATTATACAGCAGCAATTCATTCTGTCCGTCGCCGTCCAGATCACGTAGCGCATAGTATTTTATGGAACTCGTGTCGATGGTGGAAAGATATCCTTCATAATCAGCCAGTGCCGGGTCATAACTCCCGGCACTGTCGTCTGCGAATGATGTAATTGCAATGGGAAGGCTGGCGGAGGCACTGTAAATTTCGTCCTCCGACCAGTTTTCGTCGGTGATCGGCACAAGATCATTCTCGCCCGTTCCCCGGAACCAGGGGTGATCCGGGTCTGTCGCCGCGTCAAACCGGATAAGGCTGTCTGTGACAAGCTGTCCCCTGCTCAGGTGGCAGTACACATAGTCCGCGGACGCCGCGCCGTTCGACCCGATGTTCAGAATGCGGTAGCCTTCCCGCAGCTCATAGGAATTCCGATCCCAGCCGGTGAACACATGCACCAGCTTGCCGTCCACCAGAGAATACAGGTCGTAAATGACCTGCCGTTCGGCGTCGTTGGCGATGACCAGCTCGTCCGTGCCGTCATTGTCCAGATCAAGGAGCGCATAGCCCAGCTCGCTGGGGGAGGTTGCGTAGCTCACCAGAATGCTGATGTCCGCGTTGCTGCACGCCTCCCCGCCCCAGTGTTCCGTCAGGGCGGTGACATATTTGGCGATAACCGGCTGATAGGCTTCCGGAATCGCGGTGCCGCTTTCGGTTGGCGCGGTGGTTTCAACGGGGGCGTTCCGGGTTCTCGGGGCGAGGGACAGGTCAAAGGTGTTGGCAAAGGCTTCCAGCGCCGCCTTTCCCGTCTGGGTGTCCCCCGTCGTGGCGTTCATCACAACGATTACAACAACGGAGTCGCCGGTGTCCGTCAGCACGAGGGAATTGTTCTGCCCCACGGCAATGAGGACATCCGTCCCGGCGGTGGTGACATAGTTCGACCACTGGTAGTCGCTCGTATTCTCGATTTCCCAATAGGCCGTGGAGAGGGTCTGCTTCATGGCGCGGTACACCCGGTATTCTATGGGGTAGTCTACGCCGCTGACCGTGGTCGCGCCCCAGAATTCAAAATTGCCGTCGGCGGAATAGCTGGGATTGCTGGTGGTCACGTCCCCGTTCCCGGAGTCTCTGACCATGCTTCTGACATCCAGCGCGGTGAACATTTCTTCGGTGGTATCCGGGGAAATTCCGTCTCCGACCTTGTTCAGGCCGTATTTCGTGCAGATTTCGTCCACCTTCTGCGCCATTTCCGTATTCCGGCAGCCATAGGCGCGGTAGGCTTCGGAGAGGGTCTCGTCTACATCGCCCGTGGCGTTGCAGCTCTGGACGTAGTCCTTGATCTCCATGCTGGCCTTGTAATTCGCCGAGGATTGGAGGCTTTCCAGCGTCAGCGGCTCGGTAGGGACATTGGACATGGACGGCGGAGTCTTATCCGTCCGTCCGAGGACAAAAATGCCCAGCAGCACCACCGCAAACAGCGCCGCGGCGGCGGGAATGATCGTCCACCAACGGGGAGTCGATGCTTTCTGCTGATGCGCGCCCCGGCGAGGGGGCTTTTCGGCGGGAAGCTGGGCTTCCAGAGCCGCGCGCATTCTGGCTCTCTGGGCAGGCGTGGGGTTGACCGTGTTCAAAGCGTCACAAATCACTTGACTTTTCATCTGTCAGCACCTCCTAACATGGTCATAAGCTGCTTTCTTGCCCGGGACAGGCGGCTGCGGACGGTGCTTTCCGGACAGTTCTGATGGGCTGCAATTTCCGCAGTGGTGTATCCCTCGTAGTAGTACAGATAGACGACGTCCTTGTAGTCCTGGGGCAGCGCCAGAATGGCGTCCAGCACGTCGTTTCCCGTTTCCGTCCGCTCCTGGGGCAGGGACGTGTAATCGTCTATGTTCTCATTTTTTCGCCACCACTTTTTCAGGGTGTCCTTGCAGAGGTTTGACGCCGTGATAATGAGCCACGCCTTTTCGTGGCGTTGGTCTGCAAAAGGCTTTCCGTTGGACATCAGCCGCAGGAAGGTCTCCTGAGTCATATCCTCTGCTTCCGGGGCGTTTTTCATGTATGCATAGCAGACACGGTAAACGGTGTCTACCTGACGGTCATAGATTTCCATGATTTCTTTGTTGGTACGCAGCAAAGTAGGCATTTGCCTTCCCCTCCTCTCAGATAAGAAACGATTCAATGGGTCAAAATGTTGCATGGCAGATTATTTTTCACAAAAATGCTGTCATCCCGCCGCAGCGGGATGACAGCGCTTCGTTTTTCAGCTCCACAGGCATTTCCAGTTCTGGATAAAATATTCCACGCCGGAGTAAACCGTGGTGAGGACAATGACGCCGATAACGACCCAGTTGAGCACAGCCACACCGGGCAGCGCCATCATGACGCAAAGCCCCACCATGGTGCTGGCGGTCTTGACTTTGCCGCTCCATCCGGCGGCGATCACGTGCCCCTTCTGGACGGCGATCAGCCGCAGTCCCGTTACGGCAAATTCCCGTGTCAGCACGATCATCAGCGCCCACGCGGGAAACACGCCCCACTGGCAGAACATACACATGGCGGCGATCACCAGCAGCTTGTCAGCCAAGGGGTCAAGGAATTTTCCAAAATCCGTGACCTGATTGTAATGCCGGGCAATGTAGCCGTCTAAAGAATCCGTCAGGCTGGCAACGATAAAAATGGTGAGGGAAATGTACATCCACAGCCCCGGCGTACCGCCGGATAAGTACATGGTCACCATAAACGCCGGGATCATTGCCACCCTCACCAGCGTGATTTTACTTGCCAGCGTCATGCTTCTTCCTCCACTACATAGCCGCACAGATCGCCGTCGGTGCAGCCGTCAATTTTTACCATGACAAAATCGCCCTCGTGAACAGGCTCGTCGGACGCGATCCAGACCCGCCCGTCAATGTCCGGGGAGTCGGCGAAGGTGCGGCCATAGAACTGCCCGCTTTCCTCGTCGTAGCCGTCCACCAGCACCTCCATGGTCTTGCCCAGCTTTTCGGCGTTGTAGGCGTCCATGATCTCCGATTGCAGCATTTCCACGATCTCCGCCCGCTTGACGGCGGTGTCCGTGTCCACATGCTCCATCTGCGCGGCGGGGGTGCCTTCCTCCGGCGAGAACGCGAACGCGCCGACGCGCTCCAAGCGCTCCTCCCGCAGGAAATCGCACAGCTCGGCGAATTCTTCCTCCCCCTCACCGGGCAGGCCGGTGATCAGGCTGGTGCGGATGACCAGTCCGGGAATCCCGGCTCTCAGCCTTGCGAACAGGGCTTTCAGGAACTCCCCGTCGCCCCGGCGGTTCATCAGCTTCAGGATTTTACTGTTGCAGTGCTGGATGGGGATGTCCAGATATTTGACGATCTTCGGCTCGGAGGCCATGACCTGAATGAATTCGTCGTCGATTTCGTCAGGATAGACGTAGTGGACGCGAATCCAGTGCAGTCCGTCGATCTCGCAGAGCTTCCGCAGAAGCTCCGGCAGGAGCCGCTTGTGCCCGGGCAAGTCTGTGCCGTAACGGCTGGTGTCCTGCGCGACCACGATCAGCTCCTTCACGCCGCTGTCCGCCAGCATCCGGGCTTCGTAAAGCACGTCGTCCATCTGACGGCTGCGGTATTTGCCCCGAAGGGAGGGAATGACGCAGTAGGAGCAGTGGTTGTCGCAGCCCTCGGCGATTTTGATAAAGGCGTAGTGTCCCGCCGTGGTCATGATGCGTCCCGTTTCCACTTCCGGTGCGTCGATGGAACCAAAGTCCACCACTTGTTCCCCATTCAGGAGCTTTTCGATGGCGGGAACGATTTCCGTGTAGCTGCCGGTACCCAGAATGCCGTCCACCTCGGGCATTTCCTTCAGAATGTCCCCCTGATACCGCTGGGACAGGCAGCCGGTGACCAGAATTTTGCCCACCAGACCCTCCGCCTTCAGGGCGGCGGTCTGCAAAATGTAGTCGATGGCTTCGGATTTCGCCGAGTCGATAAAGCCGCAGGTGTTGATGACCACCACGTCGCTGCCGACCACATCCGACTTGACGGTATGTCCCGCCTCCTGCACCCGATACATCATCCGCTCGCAGTCCACCTGATTCTTGGCGCAGCCGAGGGAGATAAAACCAATATTTGCCATAATTCAGAATTCCTCCTGAAAATCTTCTGTGTCAAAGGAAAGCGCATTCAGAGCACGCCGGATGGTCCCGTAACTGTGACCCCGGCGGATCAGGGCGTCCACGGCACGCCTGACCTGCTTTTCATCGGAGTCCGCAACCAGACGGCTTTTCAGAAACGCCGTGATTTTCTCCGTCTGGTCTGGGTAGTCCGCAAGTGCCTCGTCCCAGTATTCTTTTGGGATACGTTTCTCGTAAAGCGCCTGCTTGGCGCGCATCAAGCCGTAGCCCTTGGAGATGCAGGAACTGACCACCTGCTCCGCCGTTGCCCGGTCGTCTACCAGATGCAGGTCTTCCATCCATGCAACTGCCTCTTTGGCCTGCTGGGGGTCTTCCCCCTTTCGCACCAACCGGGCTTCCAAGTCCCGGCGGGAAACGCTGGCCGCGGAGACAATGCGGACTGCCCGCATTTTGGCGGACATCTGTCCGGCGGCTGTGCGGAGGGCTTCCGCCTCCTGCTCGTCCAGCTCTTTGCCGGAATAGAGTGCGAAATCCTCCACCGTCTGGCGATACAGTCCCATTTTGCTGCCGTCGTCAAAGGTCACCCAATAGCGCCCTGCCCGGTCCGGAGCCGTTTTCAGGGACTCAACCTTCATCGTCGAAATCGTCGGCGCTGACGGCTACCGCCTTATCGGCAGCCTTGGCGGGGGCTTTGGGTGCGCCGTTGTTCAGCTTCCACAGGTTCTCCCGCACCTCGGCTTCCACCTTCTCGGCGATGTCGGGGTTGGCGATGAGGTAATCCTTCACGGAGTTCGCGCCCTGACCGATGCGCTCGTCGCCCATGGAGAACCAGCTGCCGCTCTTCTGGATGATGTCCAGCTGAACCGCCAGATCCACCAGCTCGCCCCACTTGGAAATGCCCTTGCCGTAGAGAATTTCAAACACGGCTTCCCGGAAGGGGGGCGCGACCTTGTTCTTGACCACCTTGACGCGGGTCTTGTTGCCGATGACGTTATTGCCCTCTTTGATGGACTCAATGCGGCGCACGTCCAGACGGACGGAGGAATAGAATTTCAGCGCGTTGCCGCCGGTGGTGGTCTCCGGGTTGCCGTACATCACGCCGATCTTCATACGCAGCTGGTTGATGAAGATGACCACACAGTTGGTCTTGGCAATGGTGCCTGCCAGCTTCCGCAGCGCCTGAGACATCAGACGCGCCTGCAGGCCGACAAAGGTGTCGCCCATTTCGCCCTCGATTTCCTGCTTGGGAACCAGCGCGGCCACGGAGTCTACAACCACCGCGTCCACGGCGCCGGAACGAACCAGCGCGTCGGTGATCTCCAGCGCCTGCTCGCCGGTATCGGGCTGGGACACCAGCAGATTGTCCGTATCCACGCCCAGCGCGGCGGCGTACACGGGGTCAAGGGCATGTTCCGCGTCCACGAAGGCCACTTCGCCGCCCCGCTTCTGGGCTTCCGCCAGAATGTGCAGCGCCAGGGTGGTCTTACCGGAGGATTCGGGGCCGTAGATCTCAATGATTCTGCCCTTGGGCACGCCGCCGATGCCCAGCGCCGCATCCAGCGCCAGAGAGCCGGTGGGGATGGCCTCCACGTTCATCTCCGGGCGGTCGCCCAGACGCATGACCGTGCCCTTACCGAAGTTCTTGTCGATCTGGGCAAGGGCCGTCTGCAATGCCTTTTTCTTGTCCGACGCGGGAGCGGGGGCTTCATAAACCGTTTTCTTTGTAGCCATAATCAATCTTCCTTCCTGCCGTACTGGGCAAGCACGGCACGTTCTCTGTCATTATAATCTCTGGTTCGTTCCAGAATGGTATACCCATTTTCTTCCAGAATCCGGCACACATCGTCTCCCTGACCCATGCCGAACTCGAAGCAGACAAATCCGCCCTTCTTCAGCGCGGGCGTGTAGTTCTCCACGATGGCGCGGTAGAAGTCCAGACCGTCCTCCCCGCCGTAAAGCGCCATTGCCGGCTCAAAATCCCTGACGCTGTGGGGAAGCGCCTGCATTTCCGCCCCGGTAACGTAGGGCGGGTTGGAGACGATCATATCATATTTCCCGAGAAATGCCGGGGCTTTCTTCGTGGCGTCCGCCTGAACGCACCGCACCCGCCCGCCGAGACGGTTCAGGCCGGTGTTTTCCTTGGCGATGGCCAGGGCTTCCATGCTCAAATCCGCCAGCGTCACCTTCGCGTCCTTGACCCGGCTGGCAATGGCAAGGCCGATACAGCCGGAACCGCAGCACAAATCCAGAATCCGGGGATCCTGCTCCAGAAACAGCGCCTTGCGGATGGCAAGCTCGGCCACGGCGCAGGTATCGTCCCGGGGAATCAGCACATCCGGCGTCACCCGAAGGGGCAGGCCGTAAAACTCCCACTCCCCCAGCACATAGGCCAGCGGCTCCCCGTCCAGCAGCCGCCGGACGGCGCGGCTCATGTCCCGGCAGACTTGCTCCGACGCATACAGGTCACGGTCTGCCAGAATGGCTTCCGGACTTTTCCCGGAAAAATGGCACAGCAGCTGCCGCGCCATCATCCCCGCCGTCTGGGCGTCCTCGGTTTCCAGCAGCGCATGGCGGGTGTCCAGATACAGCTGGCCGTATTGCTTCACCAACGATCAGAACCCTCCTTCTCCGGCAGCACGGCCTGTACCGCCGCAATGCCCACCTCAATCATGGAGTCGTCCGGCTCGTTGGTGGTAAAATGCTGCATCCACATACCCGGCGCGGAAAGCGCCCGGGTAAAAGCGTTGTCGTTTCTTCCGCACCAGCGGTTGATCTCATAGGTGATGCCCACCACCACCGGCAGGAGCAGCAGCTTGAAGACGATCATCAACATCCGATAACCGAAGGTGCCGCGGATGGTTTCCAGTCCGGGGAAGATCGCCAGCAGCGCCGACGACGCGATGGAAAACACAAGAATGGAGATCACCATGACCACCAGAAGGAAGCTGGTGCCGCACCGGGGGTGCAGCCGGGTCATTTTGCGTACATTTTCCACCGTCAGGGGCAGTCTTGCCTCGTAGCAGCGGATGGTCTTGTGTTCCGCGCCGTGGTAGGAAAACACCCGCTTCATGTCGGGCATTTTGGACACCAGAATCATATAGGCCATGAAGATCACCATGCGGATGACGCCCTCCACCAGATTCAGAAGCAACGTACTGGTAATGATTTTGTCAAAAAATCCGCCGATGACCATGGGCAGCAGGAAAAACAGGCCGATGGAAAGCAGCAGTCCCATGGCCACGGCAATGCCCACGATGGCCTTCTGGAAAGCTTCGCTTCCCAGCTTCTTTTCCAGCCACTTGTCAAATTTGGACGGCTCCTCCTGCATTTCGTCGGGAGCCAGATCAGCAGACCTTAGCAGCGCCTTCACGCCCACGATCTGCGCGTCGAAGAAATTGAAAATGCCCCGGATAAACGGCCAGTTTTTCCAGGAGTCGGGCGGGTTCAGCTTCCGCGGCGAAACCTCCACGGTCAAGCCGTCCTTGCCCCGGATGACGATAGCGTCCTTCTCCGGGCCGCGCATCATGATGCCCTCGATCAGTGCCTGACCGCCGATCATGGTCTTGAATTTTTCACAGTTCTCGGTTTCTTTGTTTGCCATGGTTTCTCCTTAATGTTCCGCCGGAAGACGGATGGTCACCAGCGTGCCGCCGCCCTCGGCGTTTTCCAGCGTCAGCGTGCCGCCGTGCATTTCCACGATCTCGTCGCACACCGCAAGGCCAATGCCCGTGCCCCGGACGCTGGAGCTGCCTTTGTAGAATTTTTTCTTCACCAGCGGCAGCTCGTCCTCCGGAATGCCGGGGCCAAAGTCCCGGATATAGACGATCACATCTTTGCCGTCATAGGACATGGAGGCCTCAATACGCTTGCCCGAGCCGCCATGCTTGGCGGCGTTGTCCAGAAGATTCAGGAACACCTGCCGCATCCGCTGGGGGTCGCAGGGAATTTCCGGAATGTCCTCGTCGTTGTCCAGATAGACCAGCTGAATGCCGTCCTGTGCCAGACGGCCGCCGTACATATACACCGTGTCCTCGAATTCCCCCCGGATATCCGTCATTTCCACGGCCAGGGTCATGCGGCCGTCCTGCATCCGGGTGAAGTCCAGCAGATCCATGACCATTTCCGTCAGGCGCTTTGCCTCGCTGGAAATGATCTTCATGCCCTGCCGGGTGTCGTCGTTCAGGTCGTCTCCGGCCAGCAGCGTCTCACTCCATCCGTTGATAACGGTCAGCGGGGTGCGCAGCTCATGGGACAGCTGGGAGACGAACTCCGCCTGCATTTTTTCGTTCTGGGCGATTTTCGTGGACATTTCGTTGATGGTGTCCGCCAGATCGCCGATCTCGTCCTTGAAGGGCGTCTGAATCTGGACGCCGTAGCTGCCGGAGGCGATTCTCTGGGCTTTTTCCGTAATCTCCGCCACAGGATTTAAGATGGAGCGGATGCAGTAGCCGCTGCTAAGCAGCACCACCGCCAGCACCACCGTCAGCACAAAGCAGCAAACCAAGCACACCAGAATGATCTGCCTGTTCACCAGCCGGGTGGAGGTCACGTAGCGCAGCACACCGATGACCTCGCCGTTGGAATAGATCATGGGGCAGGAAACCGCCATGATACGCTCCCCGGTGTCCGGGTCGCGGCCGATGTAGGAGCTTTTGTCCCGGATGCTGATGGCGTCCCAGATATCCGACGTGCTGGGAGACGGCCCCGCCCAGGGGCCGTAGGAGGACGCCACGAGACTGCCCTGATTGTTGATAAATTGCAGCTCAATCTTGCCCTTGTCCTCAAAGGTCTTGGCATAGGTGATACAGGACTGGTAGTAGTCGCCGTAGTCCTGATTGATATAGTCGGCAAAAAAATCCGTAGTGGTTTTCGCCCGGTTTTCCATGTCAGACTGCATGTTGGAGTAGTAGTAGGTGGCGTAGGACGCCGTTACCGCCATCACGCACACCAGCCCCAGGGCGAAGACAACGCCGACGGTGTTCAGCAGCCAGCGTCTTCGCAGGCCGCCCGTCTTTTTCATGGACTTCATGTTCATTCCGGGTTAGGCGCCCCACTTGTAGCCCAGACCCCAGACCGTGGTGATATAGGTGGGATTGGAAGTATCGTCCTCGATTTTCAGGCGGAGACGGCGGATGTTCACGTCCACGATCTTCAGCTCGCCCTCGTAATCCCGTCCCCAGACGGCAGAGAGAATGTCCTCACGGGAAAGCGCTCTGCCCGGATTCTGCATGAACAGCTTCAGAATCGCGTACTCCACCTGGGTCAGACGGATACGGTTCCCGTTCTTTTCCAGCGTGTGGTTGCGGGTGTTCATCACGAAGGGTCCCTGCGTCAGCAGCTCAGAGCTGGCAGAGCTGTCGCCGCCGATACGGCGGTACAGCGCGTCAATGCGGGCGGTCAGCTCGGCGGGAGAAAAGGGCTTGGTGACATAGTCGTCCGCGCCGGTCATCAGGCCGGTGACCTTGTCCATCTCCTGCGTGCGGGCAGTGAGCATGATAATGCCCATCTGCTTGTTGGAGGCGCGGATGCGGCGGCAGACCTCAAAGCCGTCCATGTCCCCCGGCACCATAATATCCAGAATGGCAACGCCAATGTCCGGGGTCTGAGCGATGGCGTCCAGCGCCTCCTGACCGTTCCCCGCCTCGATGGCGTCGTACCCCGCCCGCTTCAGGTTAATGACCACAAAGCTTCGGATATTCAGTTCATCTTCCATAATCAATACTTTTTTCATATGACACCCCTCAAGTCTCTCCCGTTTTCCAATCCTGCTGAATCAGATGGAAGTTGTTGATAAGTTGATTCTCTGTAATGCCGAATTCCGCCGCATTCGCTTCCAGCTTTGCGGCATAGACCACACCCTCCGCACGATAGAAGGCAAACCGGCCGTCCACCGTGGCGTCTTCCTCCCGGCTTCCGCCGGTGAGTACGTAGATGGAGAACACGTCGGAGGCTTCCCGGTAGTCCTCATCCCATACATAGAACGTATACCGGCCGCCCTCCTGCTCCACCGACACCCGCGGCGCCCAGCTGCTCGCCAGCTGCATGTACCAGCCGCCTAAGTAATTGTGGAAGGTAAAGAACTTGTCCATTTCCCTGCCCTCCAGATCCATGGCGAACCAGCGGATGAGGAACTTCTGCTTGCCCTCCTGTTCCGGGAAGACACGCTTCATGGTGATCAGGCTGGGAAGCTCCATTACGCCGTCGCCGTCGATGTCCTCGGCGTAGACGTAATAGTTCCGCAAGGTCTGGACGCTGGTGTCCGAATCCCGGGAATAGGAAATATTGGAAAAGCGGTCGTTTCTCCAGGCAAATACGTCGGTTACGATGGCGCTGTTATTCACTGCGCTGGCGACGAACACCGCGGGCGTTCCGCCCAGCAGCCGTCCCACCGTGATCCGCCGGATGTGGGTCGCGTCCTCCGACACGTTGACCTCCACCGAGCGTTCAATATTGCCGTCCTGCATCCGGTACAGCACCGCAGAGCCTGTCCCGGTTTCCGATTCACCGGGAAGAATGACCATCAGCTCGCTGCATCCGTCGTCATTCAAGTCGCAGGTAATAAATTTGGAGTAGCCCACCATCATCAGCTGCTCGGCGCTGCCGCTGGAAAAGGAGTACACCGACACACTGCGCAGCACCTGATCGCTGAGCTGCCGCCCGACCACCAGCTCGTAGCCGGGGGCGTTGTCCATCTGCACGTATTCCACCTGCTCAAAGGCGGAGCCATTGCTCTGGATGACCTCCATCAGGCGGCACGTGCCGTCCTCCTCCTGCCGGAAAATCAGCACCTGCAAAGGGTTGGCAGAGTTTCCCTGCGCAAAGACGATATATTCCTCCACGCCGTCGCCGTCCAGATCTGCCATCTGCACCGTCTGCTGGTTTTCTCCGGAGACCGGTGCGGAGTAGCTCAGGCCGTACATGGCGGAATCGATGGCGGATTGCAGGCTGTCATACTCCTTCGAGCGCTTTGGCAGCGCATACATTTCATCCACCGTCTGCAAGGCGCAGCCGGTCAGCAAAAGCGACGCGAGGATAAGCAGCGGAAACAGCCATATTCGCTTTTTCACGGCATCAACTCCTCTTGATTGATTATTATACCACAATATGTTCTAAAAGAAAAGCTATTTCAGCACAACATTTGCTTCTCCGAGCACATTTTTCAGCTCAGAAAGCATACTTTCCCGGATGCAGCACTGCGTGCCCCTGCGCCGGCCGGTGTCCGCAAAGAACAGCACAGCCTTGCTTTCGCCGGGGAACATGTTCAGAATGCACCGGATCTTAGGATACAGCATCCCTTCCTCCCCGGGAAGCCGAAGGTACAATGTGCCGCTCTTATTCACATTCTGCGGCTGCTCTGGCGGCGCGCTGCCGTCGGCGTAGTCCGAAATGGGGCGGGCACGGTTGATGACGATCTGCGGCTCCTTATCGTCCCGGAGGGACAGCCGCCCGGTGATGACCACGGCGCTGTTTTCCCGGAGGTAGCCGCCGTACTGATCCAGCACATTGGAAAATGCCAGCATCTCTATAGACGCGGTATCGTCTTCTACCGTGACATACGCCATCATGGAATTGTTCCGGGTGGTCTTCATTTTCACGGTCTGGACAATACCCGCAACGCTGATGATCTGGTCGTCCTGAAAGCCGTTGTCCTCTTCCATAAGGCTGCCGATATGGACAACGTGGGTGTTGCGCAGGTACGGCCGGTAATCGTCCATGGGATGGCCGGAAATGTAGATGCCGGTGGTCTCCTTCTCCATGGAGAGAAGCTCCCCCTTGTCAAGCTCCTTGAGCTTGGGGATCGGCACCTTGCCCGCCTCGTCGTCCTCGTCCAGCATGGCGAACAGACCCATCTGCCCTTCCAGATTCTTCTTCCGGGAGGCGGACACGCTGTCCATCATCTGGTCGTACACTGCCAGAAGCTCGCTGCGATGATAGCCGAAGCAGTCCATCGCGCCGCATTTTATAAAGTTTTCCACGGCGCGCTTGTTCAGCTCGCCCTCCCCCATCCGTTCCAGAAAATCTTCCAGAGAGCGGAAAGCGCCGCCCTCCGCCCGTTTGGCCGCCATGGAACGGATAAGACCGCGGCCTACGTTTTTCACCGCGCCGAGGCCGAAGCGGATGGCGTCGCCCTCGACGGTGAAGTAATCCTCGGAATGGTTGATGTCCGGCGGCAGAACCGGGATTCCCAGCTCCCTGCACTCGGCGATATAACCGGAGATTTTGGTCGCGGAGTCCAGAACGGAGGTCATCAGCGCCGCCATGTACTGCCTTGGATAGTGGCACTTGAGGTAGGCCGTCTGGTAAGCGACCACGGCATAGCACACCGCGTGGGCCTTGTTGAAGGCGTAGTTGGCGAAATCCACAATTTCGTCGTAAATCGACTGTGCCACCGCCTCGGGTACGCCCCGAGCGATACAGCCGTCGATTTTCTGTTCCCGGTCGCCGTAAACGAAGGTCTTCCGCTCGGCGTCAATGATCTTCTGCTTTTTCTTGGAAATTGCCCGACGGATGTTGTCCGCCTGACCCATGGAGTAGCCGCCCAAAGTCCGGAAAATCTCAATGACCTGCTCCTGATAGACGATACAGCCGTAGGTCACCTTCAGAATTGGCTCCAGAAGGGGCGTTTTGTAAGTCACTTTCCCGGGGTTGAACTTATTTTCAACGAACTTGGGAATGGATTCCATAGGGCCAGGGCGGTACAGCGCCACAATGGCCGTCAGATCTTCGATGGAGGTGGGCTTCATGCTGACGCACACCCCGGTCATGCCGGTGGATTCCATCTGGAAAACGCCTTGCGTCTTGCCCTCGGCCAGCATGGCAAAGGTCTCCGGGTCGTTATCCGGTGCTTTTGCAATCTGAAAGTCGGGGTCTTCCTGCTGCGCCAGCGCTTCCGCGTCCTGAATCACCGACAGGTTCCGCAGACCCAGAAAGTCCATTTTCAGAAGTCCCAACTCTTCGATGGTGGTCATGGTGTACTGGGTGACCACGGTATCGTCGTTCCGGGACAGGGGGACGTAGGTATTGACCGGCTGCGCCGTGATGACCACGCCGGCGGCGTGGGTGGACGTGTTCCGGGGCATTCCCTCCAGACGCATAGCCGTGTCGATGAGCGTTTTTACCCGCTGGTCGCCGTCGTACATCTCCTTGAGTTTGGGGGAAATCTTCATAGCCTCCGCCAGCGTCAGGTGGAGCGGCATGGTCGGCACCAGTTTGGCCACCACGTCCGTCTCCGCGTAGGAGAAGTTCAGCGCCCGGCCAACGTCCCGGATGGCGCCCCGGGCGGCCATGGTGCCGAAGGTGACGATCTGGGCGACGTGATCCGCGCCGTATTTCTCCATGACGTATTCCATGACCTCGCCCCGACGCTCCGGGCTGAAATCCGTATCGAAATCCGGCATACTCACCCGTTCCGGGTTGAGAAACCGCTCGAAAATGAGGTTATACTTCATGGGGTCGACTTCCGTGATGTGCATACAGTATGCCACAATGGAAGCCGCACCGGAACCGCGTCCCGGCCCCACGGGAATGCCGTTGACCTTGGCGTAGTGGATAAAGTCCCAGACGATGAGATAGTAGTTTACATAACCCATCCGACTGATGACGCCGATCTCATATTCCAGCCGCTCCCGGTATGCTTCGGGCGCGTCAGGATACCGCTCGGCAAAGCCCTCAGCGCACAGCTTACGGAAATATTCCTCGTCCGTATACCCCTCCGGCACCGGGTAAGAGGGCAGATGATATTCGTGGAAGGTAAATTCCAGATTACACCGCTCGGCAATGCGGACGGTGTTTTCAAAGGCTTCCTCGCAGCCGGGGAACAGACCTTTCATCTCGTCTTCGCTCTTGAGGTAGAACTCCTGCGTCTGGAATTTCATCCGGTTGGTGTCGTCCACGGTCTTGCCGGTCTGGATACACAGCAGGACGTCCTGCATTTCCGCGTCCTCTTTGCGCAGGTAGTGGGCGTCGTTGGTCACCACCAACGGCAGTCCCAGCTCCCGGGCAAGGCGCTGGACGCCCTGATTTACCGGACGCTGCTCCGGAATGCCGTGATCCTGCATTTCCAGAAAGAAATTCCCCTCCCCGAAAATGCCGGACATCTTTTTTGCGTATTCCTTCGCGGAATCGTAGTCTTCTTCCATCAGATACTGCGGAATGGCACCGGCAAGACACGCGGACAGGGCGATCAGCCCCTCATGGTGCTGCTGGAGCAGCTGAAGGTCGATTCTGGGCTTGCCGTAAAAGCCGTGGATAAAGGCTTCCGACACCAGATAGCAGAGGTTTTCGTACCCCGTTCGGTTTTCACACAGCAGTACCAGATGGTAGGGGTCATTGTCGATCCCGTGGACCCGGTCGGCCATGCCCCGTCGGGCGACGTAGACCTCGCAGCCGATGATGGGCTTGATCCCGGCGGCTTTGGCGGCTTTATAAAAGTCAATACAGCCGTACATCACGCCGTGGTCGGTGATGGCAATAGCCGTCTGTCCCAGCTCCTTGACCCGATCCATGATGCCGTCAATGCGGCATGCGCCGTCCAGTAAGCTGTATTCCGTATGGACATGCAAATGTACAAAGCTCATGCCTTCACCTCTTCCGCCAGCTCCAGCAGCCGCCGCATCCGGCTGCCCATGGCGGGCTTCGTAATGGGCGGCTCCATCATCCCCGCCAGCTCGGACAATGACGCGGAGGGGTTTTCCTCCCTCGCAATCGCCGCCCGTCTGAGCTTTTCGGGCAATTTATCCATCGCGCCCGTCTCTCTTATCATGCGAATTGCCGCAAGCTGTTCCTGCGCGGCCTCCACCACCTTGGAGGTGTTGGCGTCGTCGCAGTTGCAGCGGCGGTTGACCTTGTTGTTCAATTCCTTTTCCAGCCGGGCTTCCATAATGCCCATGGCCGCCACCGGTGCGCCGAGGAACGTGAGAAAATCGGAGATCAGCTCGCTGTGCTTCAGGTACAGCACCTGTCCCCCGCTTCGGCTGGCCATCTTTGGGGAAAAGCCCATGACCTCCCGCATCAGCGAATCCGTCTCCCGGGCAACGCTCTGGTGGGTGGTCGCCAGTTCCATATGGTAGCCCTTCCCGGGGTCGGTGACGCTTCCCCCGGCGAGGAACGCCCCCCGGAGGAACGACGCCTTGCAGCAGTCCTCCTCCACCACCGGCAGATTCACATGGAGCGCCAGCGTATCCTGCGCGTCAAAGCCGAAAGCTTCCATGATCGTCTCGATTTTATCGCTGTCCCATATCTGGAACACCAGCTTTCCCGGCGACGCAAGGCTGGGGTAGCTGTCGAAGGACAGATCAAACGCTTTTTTGAACAACTTCGGCAGAATATAAGCAAAATCCCGGCTTTCGGTGATGATTTTAATACCGTCAGCGGAGAAATTGTTGGCAAACAGCAGAACGCCGAAGCACTCCGCCAGAGCGCAGCAATGTTTCTGGGGCAAAATCCGGCAGACCTCCGCCTTGGCGGCAGAGGAAAAAGAGCTTGCCATGGGGAGACCACCTTTCCGAATGTTATCTATACGTTACCAGATACGAACCTCCGGCTCCAACCGGATGCCGCTTTTCTGATAGACCTGCTCGGACACCTGGGACAGCAGAGCCTTCACATCCGCCGCCGTCGCGCCGCCCAGATTGACGGCAAACCCGGCGTGCTTCGCGGAGATCGCCGCGCCGCCTACCTGATAGCCCTTCAGTCCCGCTTCTTCGATCAGAGCCGCCGCATAACCGCCCGTCGGGCGTTTGAATGCAGAACCGGCCGAAGGAACGTCCAACGGCTGGGAAGCGGTGCGGCGGGCAATCAGGTCCTTCATTTTCGTCCAAATTTCTTCGGAATTTCCTTTTTTCAGGGCAAAAACCGCGCTGACCACGATTCCCGGGCGGTTTTCCAGCGCACTGTGACGATAGGAGAAGGCCATCTCGGCGTTGGACAGGCGGGAAAGATTGCCGTCCAAATCCATGACCTCAACACTTTCGCAGATCTGGCAAATCTCGCCGCCATAGGCCCCGGCGTTCATATACACGCCGCCGCCGACAGTTCCCGGTATGCCGTGGGCGAATTCCATGCCGGTGAGACCCATGTTCGCAGCGTTCACCGCCGCCCGCGCCATGGTCACGCCCGCCATCACCCGGATGTGGGTCTCGTCCAGCCGTTCCATGCCGCCAAGGCAGTCCTTCAGGCAGACCACCAGCCCCCGGACACCCTCATCCGGCGCCAGCACGTTGGTTCCCGCGCCCAGAATGGCACATTTGCAGTTCAGCTTGGCGCAGGCTTTCAGGATATCCGCCAGTTCGATTTTGGTTTTGGGAAACGCCATTACCTCGGCGTCTCCGCCGATGCGAAAGGAGGTATGCTTTGCCAGAGCTTCTTCAAACCGAAGCTCCACATCGGGCAGTAAAGCGGAGAGTTTCCGCTGGAATTCAGTCAACTCAGTCATAAACGCCTCCGGGTGTAAACTATGGTACAGTATAGCATATTCCCCGGCGGTTTGCAATTATGACAAACATGAAATTTATGTAACAAATGCCCCGCAGAAAGAAATTGCGGGAAAGCACCGCTTTCCCGCAATTCTTCCATTACAACTTAGTCCTGAATCGGCACCGTCTCGGGGATCTCGCCCTCGCCCTCGGTGATCGCCCGCATGTAGGCCACGTTCTTGTCCTTATCGTACAGCATGACACTGTGGATTTGACCGTCTCCGTAGATGTCCACCATATCTCCCCACGAGTAGCCTCTGGCACGCACCGGGCAGGTGCCGCTGGATTTGATTTCCAGACCGGACAGCATGGGCAGCATCTTCATAAGCAGATCCGTGATCTGGGAATTGGTCATGCTCACGGACACCAGCGGCAAAACCTCATTGGCCAGATTCTGCACGTCGGAAAGGCTCATCTTCTTGACCTTGGCCAGCAATGCCTCCATAAACTGACGCTGACGGGCGGTACGCTTGATGTCGCTTTCGCCGTCACCCTCCGCCTTCCGCATACGGACATAGGCAAGGGCAGTGGAGCCGTCCAGCCAGTTTTTGCCTTCCTTCACCTCGTAGTAATAGCGGTCATGGAAGTCGTTGAGATAGTTGGCTTCCGCCGCAGTCAGCTCAACATTAATACCGTCCAGCAGATTGATTGCCTTGATAAATGCGTCAAAGTCGATCTCCACATCGTAGTCAACTTCAATGCCGAAGTTGGAATACAGCGTCTGATTCATCAGGCCCATGGCATCCGCCGTGCTGTTGGTGCAGATGTAGCCGTTGTGATAGATGCTGGTAAGCTTGATCTTGCCGCCGCTGTGCTTCTTTCCGTTGGTATCCGTATAGTTGGGATACTGAACCAGCGTATCCCGGAGCAGTGAGGTCAGCGTCACGGTTTTTTCGTATGTATTCACCGTACACAGGATCATGGTATCGGCAAACCGCTCAGCCTCTCCCTCTCGGGCAGCCTGACCAACCAGAAGAATATTGATATAGTCCGCGCTGGAAGCAACATGCGGCTCGGTAGCAGCCGTCGTCTCCACCGTGGCGGCTGTCGCTTCCGTGGCAGCCGTCGTCTCCACCGGCTCCGTCGTCGGTTCGGTTCGGCTGATGGTCGGCACCTGCACCTGATTCATTTTATTGAGCATGGAGTTGTAATATACCACAGCCGCAACTACCAGCGCGGCAATCAAAATCACAACAATCAGAACCGCAATCAGCACCGGCTTCTTCCAGCCGCCTGCCTTTTGCGGCTTTTTTCTTTCATAGCGTCCGCTCATGTCGTTCCTCCTAGGGATGAATGTTTCTAAACATACTGATTCGCATTATACCATGATGCCGCCGAGATTACAAGTCTGTTTTTCATTTTTAGCCTTTTCTTAAAAATGGAAAGATGGGCAGCCAAAGGCTGCCCATCCGGTTGCTTGACTTATTTCTCCACGATTTCCAGCAGTTCCATAGGGCATGCTTTGACGCAGATGCCGCAGGCAATGCACTTGGAGGCGGGGCTGCCTTCCTCGAACACGATCACGTGCATGGGGCAGGCTTCGGCGCACTTGCCGCAGCCGACGCACTTCTTCTTGTTGATCATGTAAACGCCGGTCTTGGGGTTCTGGGTGATGGCTTCGTGCTCACAGGTACGCATACACTTTCCGCACTGAATGCAGGTATTGGGCTTGGCACCGGTACCCTTGGCCACGATGCGGACACAGCTCTTCTCCTCGTCAAATTCCTTATAGAACGCCTCGGAACAGGCGGCGACGCATTGCAGACATGCCATGCACTCCACATTTTTCTTAGCAGCGAGCTTCTTCATAGCGCAGAACTCTCCTTCATTTTTATTCCCTTTCATTATACATGTCTATGCAAGAAAAAGCAACAAAAAATTTCAGAAAATCCGATTTTGCGAGTTATCATATGCTAACTTGCAAAAGAAAATAAAGAAAACGTCCACTTCGCAGGAAACGGAAGAAAAAGTGTTTGCTCTTATAAAGTTGCAGAAAACTGGGTATTATTACCAGCGTAAACCCCGGCATACGGGAAATAATACGTTTGAAGCAAGATTCATTTGGAGGTAAAAACATGAAAAAATATGCCATTCTCGTACTGGTTCTCGTCCTTACCGCGGCGCTGTTCACCGGCTGCGGCTGCACCAACCAGGACCCCAGCAGAAACACTACCGTTCCCACCACGACGCCTACCGCCGCGACCACTGAGACGACCCGGGCTACCACCGCGCCCACCACGATGCCCAGCGTTGAGCCTTCTACCAACGCCACCATCGACAACGGCAACGGCCCTCTGGACGGGATGGACGACATCACGGAAAACACCGCCGCCCGTCAGGGTACAGCTGGTGTCCGATAACACCCCGGGGCAGTTCGCCCCGGTACATATTATCCCATGCGTCTCCGTTTCGCCGTCCGCGCCTGCACCCGCAGACGAAGGACGCGGGTTTTGGGAATCACGGCAGTGCTGTATGGGAAATCCTCGCCCCGGTACTGCTTCATGATCAAATCCAGTGCCCTGCGCTTTTCCTCCGGTTCAGTCACGTCCTCCAGATAGCCCCAGCCGATGACGCTTTCGTAGTTGATGGAACACGCCCCATTTTCCAGAACCAGACCGTGGGTACAGTCCAGCTCAAAGCTGGCGCGGTTGTCCTTTTCTATCAGAGCATACTTCGTCCCCTCCCGCGCACCGTGGATGTACAGGGTCATTCCGTCCGGCTCCATTCCGAAGTTCACGGGGAGAATGTAGGGTACTGTGTCCGTGTTCAGCGCCAGATGCAGCACCTCACCGCGGGTCATCATTTCCGCGATTTCGGCGGGGTCGGTCACTTCCCGGTCAGTTCGACGCATTGCCCTTCCTCCTTAAAGAATCGTTACATATCTCGTCAGATTTTTCTTCATTCTTTCGGCGGCAGCCACGGCCTGCTCCAGAAAATCCCCGCCGTCGGACTGTGCCTGCTTCCATGCGCAGGTGATCGTCTCCCCCGCGCACACCACCGCGCCGTGCCCCAGCCTGTCAAAGGCGTAAGAGCAGTTTTTGGCATTGGCACTGGGGGAATCGTAGCCGTCCACGAGGAAAAACACCCGTGGATACTTGCCGCGAAGACTGCGCAGACTTTCGGCAGAGCTTGCCGCCGTCAGCGCGCCGATTCGGGAATAGCCCAGCTTTCCCACCGCCTCCGGCGCGAACCGGTTTATCAAGTCCACAGCCACCGTATGCACCAGCCGGGAGCCGCAGAGCAAATCCTGCAATTCCGGAGCGGATTTATTTCCGGTGCGCGCTGCCACGAACAAGTCCTTCTTCCCCTCCCGGCAGCCGAGCAGGAAGGGCTTGATGATATCGCTGCCCAAGTATCCGGAAACGACCAGCCCGTCACAGGGATAGTCGGTTTCCCCGCCGAAAAACGCTTCCGCCGTTATCTGGGCGGCGGTCGGGCTGAGCAGTTCCGGCGCATCCAGCACAGTGTAATAGCCCATGTTCCGGGCGGTGTTCAGCGTCTGCGCCAGCTCCTGCAAGCCATCGCCGCCCAAAAGGGCAAACGCGCCGAAGCTCAGCCGAACTGCCGGGATGATCCCTTTCAACCCGCCGAGCAAGTCCCGGCAGAATTCACCGTACCCTTTCGCGTCGTGAGCATACCGGGGCGGCAAGTCGGTCAGCGGCAGCATCAGCTCCACCATGGAAGGATTCTTCAGCTTGCGAATCTTTTCTTGTAATATATCAATAGACATAATCCCGCCTCCGGCATGTTTTTTGTTTATTGTATCACAACTTTTTCCATCTGCAAAGATAAAAACCTTCCAGTCCTGATTTTTTTCCTTTGGGGTATACTACCTGTGAAGGGAGGGAGAATTTATGAACGCAAAAGGATGGATGCTTTCCGCCGGTCTCGGCGCTGCTGCGGGCGCGGTGGCAGTTCTGATGATGCCCAGGCAGAATCCCGTGCGGCGCGTGGCGGCAAAAGCCGCCAATAAGGCCGAAGACCTTGCCTGGAAGGTCGAGGACAAAATGAACGAGGTTCTTTGACAAGTTAACGCAGAACATCCCGGAAGGCTGTCCTTCCGGGATGTTTCCTCATAAACCCTTATCCTGCGCTTTCAGCTTTTGCAGACGGATGGCGCACACCGCCGTAAGGAACATCGGTATCAGCAAAATGCAGGCGTTGCTCACATGCGCCGTGTAGTCGCCGTAAAACTCCACAAACTGCCCGCCGGAAACGACCAGAAGCGACACACACCCGCACCCGGCAAGGGCGGCGCCATGGGTCAGCCATGGGGCGCCCCGGTGCTTTCTGAAACGGTACGCCAGAATCGCCAAAATAATTGCCATGACCGCGAGAACGACGCAGGAGATCGCCCCGTTGTGACTGACCGTCAGAAGCGGCTCCTCAGGGGCTTCCACGTCCCCCTCCCCTTTCAGCAGAAGCACCTCCGCCCTGCCATTCTTGGGGCTGATATACCAATAATTGTTCCGCGCGGCATCCAGTTCCTGCAATTCTTCCGGCAAAGTGGGGTCACCGTAGCAGCTGTAGGCTGTGGTTCCCCCCGCGTCATCCGGCGTAACATAAGGGTCAGGGGGCATTTGCTCCCCGAAGTATACCCTGCCCCATGAGCTCCAGCACAGAGTGCCCCTGTTTCCGGCCATGTCGTCCTCACTGCTGATTCCCTGAATAATGTCCGTATAGTAGATACGGATGCTGCCGTCCTCCATCTTCATGACTTCCTTCACCGCCTGATCTGCGTCCAGCCAGACCGGCGCTTCCCAGAGGAACGTCGCGCCCAGCACGAGCGTGATCACCAGCATCACAGCCATGGTCACCGCTAAAACCCGGCGGCGCACAATGGCCTTTCTGATCTTTTTCAGTCCCGGCGCGTCTGTTTCCACCGGAATCGCCTGGGCTTTTTTCAGTATCCCCAGCTGCTTCGCGCATTCGTCGCACCCGCACAGATGCTCGTCCACAAGGGCGTTGCTCTCTTCGCTGGTCAGATTTTCCGCATACAGCGGGAGCAGATCCCGGATCACATTACAGGATAGTTTCATACATATTCCCCCATTTCATCCCGTATTTTCTGCCTTGCCCGGTGGTAGGTCACACAGGCCCAGTTTGCCGTGCGTCCGAACAGGCTTCCGATGTCACCAAAGGAAAGCTGCCCGAAGACCCGCAGGGAGAAAACCTCCTTATAGGGTTCCGGCAGGTCGTGAAGCACCCGGTGAACGGCCATGGCCTGCTGAGCGTCCATGATCTGTTCCTCCATCGCCTGCTTCGGGTCGCTGATTTCCAGCTCGTCGATAGGCTGGGACGGGCGCTCCTTGCGCAGATGGCTGAGGTAGGCGTTTCTCGCCATGGAGCATAACCAGGTGCGGACGTCGCAGTCGCCCCGAAACTTCGGCAGAGCATTCAACGCCTGAAAGAATACCTGTTCCGTCAGCTCCTCCGCAAGACTTTCGTTATGACTGATCGCCCGCAGGTACAGCTCCACATCCTGAAAATACGCCCGGTATATTTGTTCAAACTCCGTCACGGCCTCACCTCCTACACCCATTAGACGCGGGAACGGGGAAAATCTTACAGCATTCGTGAAAAAATGGGAGGGGATTTTTCCCCTCCCATATGTCAGGTAATGTCCAGCTTGACGGTCTCTCCCTCCACCCGGATGCGGATGGCGGAAATGGGATTCTGGAAGCTATCAATGATTGCCTCGGAAATCGGGTCTTCCAGTTCCTTCTGGATGGTGCGGCGGAGATTTCTCGCGCCGTAGGTCACGGAATAGGCTTTCTTCACCAGCAGCTGGCGCAGATCGTCGTCCCAGGAAAGGGTCAGGCCGCGGGTAGAAAGGCTCTCTTGCAGCTCCTTGAGCATGATGTCCGCGATACCGAGGAAGTTTTCCTCCGTCAGATGGTTGAAGGTGATGATCTCGTCCACACGGTTGAGAAATTCCGGCCGCAGGAAGCCCTGCAACGCTTTCATAGTCTTCTCCTTCACCTTGTCGCCGTCGCTGCGGCCAAAGCCCATGCCGCCCACGCTGCCCTCGGAACCGGCGTTGGAGGTCATGACGATGATGGTGTTCTCAAAGTTCACCACCCTGCCCTGGGCGTCCGTAATGCGTCCGTCGTCCAGCACCTGCAGCAGAATGTTCAGCACATCCGGGTGCGCTTTTTCGATTTCATCGAACAGCACGATGCTGTAGGGGCGGCGGCGGATCTTCTCCGTCAGCTGTCCGGCCTCATCATAGCCCACATAGCCGGGAGGCGAACCGATGAGCTTGGAGACGGTGTGCTTCTCCATATATTCCGACATGTCCAGCCGAATCAGGCTGTCCACATTGTCAAACAGATCACTCGCCAGCTGCTTGACCAGCTCCGTCTTACCCACGCCGGTGGGGCCAACGAAAATGAAGGACACAGGCCGCTTCTTGGGGGAAATGCCCACCCGGTTGCGGCGGATGGCACGAGACACGGCGTCCACCGCCTCGTCCTGGCCGACGATGTGGGTTTTCAGGCGGTCGCTCAGCCCCTTGATCTGCTCGTACTCCTGCGCCTTGATCTTGGACGCGGGAATTTTCGTCCACAGCTCAATGATCCGCGCCAGATTCTCCATGGTCACGGCGGGCTTGGGCAGCTTTTCCAGTTCCTCGATCTTCGCCGCCAGCTGCATCAGCTTGCTGCGGATCAGCGCCAGGCGCTCATAGTCCTGATTCTCCGTGTTCTCGTTGAGCATCCGCAGTTCCAGCTCGTAGTCGTCCCGCTCCTTTTTCAGCTCGGCAAGCTGGGAAATCTCCTTGCACTGCAGGTTGACGTCGGAACAGGCTTCGTCCAGCAGGTCGATAGCCTTATCCGGCAGGAACCGGTCGGTGATGTAGCGCTCGGAGAGGACGACGCACTGGCGGGCGATTTCCGGGGAAATCTCCACCCCGTGGAATTCGGCGTAGGATTTGGCAATGCCCTGCATGATCTGGCTTGCTTCGGCGATGGTGGGTTCCGCCACGGTGACGGGCTGGAAACGGCGCTCCAGAGCGGCGTCCTTTTCAATATACTTACGGTACTCGGCGAAGGTCGTCGCGCCGATGACCTGAATTTCCCCCCGGGACAGAGCGGGTTTCAGGATGTTGGCGGCGTTCATGCTGCCCTCCGCGTCTCCCGCACCCACCAGATTGTGGACTTCGTCGATGACCAGAATGATGTTGCCGCATTCCTTGATCTCACCGATCAGACTCTTCATGCGGCTTTCAAACTGCCCGCGGAACTGGGTGCCTGCCACAAGCGCGGTAAGGTCAAGCAGGAAAACCTCCTTATCCCGCAGCTTGTAGGGGACATCCCCCGCCGCAATCCGCTGGGCAAGTCCCTCGGCAATGGCGGTTTTGCCCACGCCGGGTTCGCCGATGAGACAGGGGTTGTTCTTCTGGCGGCGGTTGAGGATCTGGATGACCCGTTCCGTCTCCACATCCCGGCCGATGACCTTATCCAGCTTGCCCTCCCGTGCCCGGCCGGTCAAGTCCATGCAATAGCTGTCCAGAAATTTGTGCCGCTTGGACTTTTTCTTTTCCTTCGGCTCTCCTTCTTCCTTTCTGGAAGGACGGGGCTGGGGCGCGGGGGTATTGCTGCCGCCGAAAAGCTGGTTCAGCAGCGGGAACGTGGCGGTCTGGCTGTCGATCTCATCGTCGTCAGAGCTGTCGCTGTCGTCCTTCTGGCCGAACATGCTGCTCATTTCGTCGCTGAGCATATCCAGATCTTCGTCGGAAATGCCCATCTGCTTCACGGCCTGATCGATCTGGGGAATTCCCAGACTCCGGGCACATTTCAGGCAGTAGCCTTCATTCATGGTAACGCCGTTTTCAACCTTGGTAATAAACACAACGGCGATATTTTTCTTACATTTGCTGCACATTTTTGGCTGCATAACGCTCACTCCTTTTCGGTGCAGTATAGCATATTGCGTCTGAAAAAGGTAAAACAAATTATGAACGCATCAGAATTGTGCGATATACTCCGGGAACACCTTTTTCAGAACGATAACCTTTTCGATAATTTTGTCCATCAAAGCATCATAGTTGGAATGGTCATCAAAATTCAGCCCCGGTATTGCGTACTTAATTCTGGACGCCTTCTTATTGTCCAGCCGCACCCACTCCATGGGGAATCCCAGCGCATTTTCAATTTCTTCCTTACGCTCAGCCAGATAATCAAACAGATTTTTATTGTCGGCAATATAAATCTCAACCGTAACTCTGGAAAGCTTGTTGACCAGATTTATGGAAACGCAAGCTTCACTTGTACCAATCGCAACATTGTACCAATGATCGGTGGTCGCATTTCTGATATTGAAGGGCTTGCCCTTCGCCACGACCATCTCGTTGAACCGTGTCCAGAACACCAGACGCTCTGACTGAGATTTGTTGATCTCATTGTTATCGCTGTTTTCTTTGGAATACTTGATAAAACCGTTCGGTTTTTCAATGATTTCAAATTTGGGTGCCGGAAGGGAATCCCCGATACGGTAGGCGTGAAGCTCGATCAGGAAAAAGCCTATGTCATTTCCCGTATTGTTGTTTAGCCATTCGATTGCGCTTCGGTGTTCCTCTCTCGCCTGCGTCACGATCCAGACGATCACCTTGGCGTCCAGCCCGGAAGCGTAAGTAATGATTTTTCCCAGATGGTCGTGATTGGACGCTTCCAGCTGATTTTCAATGATGACCTTTGTTCCCGTTGTTTCATCTTTTGCAACAAGGTCGCAGCGGTAAGCGCCTACAAAGACTTCCTTTTTCACATCCGTCAGGGTAAGCCCAAGAACATCATTGAGCCGTTCTATGCTTTCCGGTCTGGCTAACCAGTTGGAAAAATCGTATTGCTCATGTTTCCACAGATGGCGAACCTCTACCTCTTCCAGCGAACCAAATTCCATAAATTACACTCCTGTTTGACAGAACAACGGTTATCTTGTTCCGTCGCTTCCGACCTCAAACTTTTCGATTCCATCGTCATACCACAGACGGGTCATGTACAGCCCTCCCGCCGGGACTGTCGGGCCGGCGGCGGTGCGGTTTCCGGAGGCCAGAATTTCGCCGATCTCCTCCGGGCGTATCTTTCCCTCGGCGGCGTAGACTACCGTCCCCGCCATGGCCCGCGCCATGTTGTAAAGGAAACCGTTGGCGCAGACCCTGAGGGTGACAAGCTCCCCCTGCCGCTCCACATTGTAATAGTATACAGTACGGACGGTGGATTTGACATCCGTGCCGACGCTTCTTACGGCGGCAAAATCGTGGGTGCCCACGAACTGGCTCGCCGCCGCCTGCATCACGTTCTCGTCCAAGTGCCGGGGGTAAAACCATGCACGGTTGACATAAAACGGATTCTTAAGCCGGGAATTGTAAATCTGATAGGTATATTCCTTCCGGGCGCAGGAGCCAATGGCGTTGAAATTCTCATGAACCTCAAAGGCTTTTGTCACCACGATGTCGCAGGGAAGGTGGGTATTCAGCGCATAGGGCAGCCGCTCCACCGGGATGGTGGAGGACGTGCGGAAATTCGCCACGTACACCCGTGCGTGTACGCCCGCGTCCGTCCGGCCGCAGCCCGTCATATGCACCGGATGCCCAACCACCATGGCGGCGGCCTTCTCCATGGTCTCCGCTACGGTGGGCAGATTTTTCTGCACCTGCCAGCCGTGGTAATGGGTGCCGAGATAAGTCAAAAACAGGGCGATATTGCGCATATTTCCCTCACATACCAAACTTTTTCAGAATAATGACCGCCGCTGTCAGCAGCGCCGCCGCGCCGAACGCGGCAAAGTCGTTACGCTGATAATGCAGCTGCTTCATCTTGGTTCTCCCCTCGCCGCCCTGATAGCAGCGGCACTCCATGGCGGTCGCCAGCTCGTCCGCACGGCGGAACGCGCTGATGAACAGCGGCACCAGAATGGGGATCAGCGCCTTTGCCCGCTCCATCAGCTTGCCGCTTTCAAAGTCCGCACCACGGGCTTTCTGGGCGGACATGATCTTATCCGTTTCCTCGATCAGCGTGGGGATGAACCGCAGGGCAATGCACATCATCATGGACAGCTCATGGACAGGCACCTTGATGACCTTCAGCGGATTCATCAGGCTTTCCAGCCCGTCCGTCAGGGAGATGGGCGAGGTGGTGTAGGTCAGCAGGAAGGTCGCAGTGACCAGCATCAGAATACGCACCAGCATAAAGGCCGCACGCTCCGCGCCGCCGGTGGTGATGGTAATGCCCCAGAAATCCACCAGCACCCTGCCGTCCTTGTTAAAAAACAGATTCAGCACGCCGGTGAAAACAAGGATCATCACCAGCGGCTTCATGCCCCGGACGATGGATTTTCCCGGAATGGCGGAAATTTTGATTACTGTCAGCAGGAACAGGAGCAGCACGCCGTAGGATACCCACCCGGAGGCAACGAAAAGCGTCACCATGTATACGACCAGAACAATGAGCTTCGTTCTGGGGTCGAGGCGGTGAATGACGGAATTGCCCGGGAAATACTGACCGAGGGTAATGTCTTTAAGCATGGCAGTTTCCCCCCTTGAGCCGCCTAATCTCCGCCGCGGCCTGGTCGATGGTGTAGACGTTTTTCACGTCCAGCCCCAGCTTTTTCAGCTCCAGAAATACCTGTGTCACCTGGGGTATGTTCAGTCCCATTTGAGTCAGTTCTTCGGCGTGGGTAAAAACCTGCGCGGGGGGCGCGTCCATGGCAAGCTTGGAGCCGTTCATCACCAGCAGGCGATCCGTCAGCCGCGCCACGTCCTCCATGGAGTGGGAAACCATCATGATCGTAGCGTTCTTCGCCTTGCGGTAGGACTGAATATTGCCCAGAATTTCCGAGCGTCCCACGGGGTCAAGACCGGCGGTGGGTTCGTCCAGAATGAGAACTTCCGGCTCCATGGCAATCACGCCCGCAATGGCCACCCGGCGCTTCTGGCCGCCGGAAAGGTCAAAGGGCGAAACCTCCAGCTGCTGCTCCGTAAGCCCCACGAACCCGGCGGCTTCCCGGACGCGGCGATCGACCTCTTCCGGGGAGAGTCCCATGTTCTTGGGGCCGAAGGCGATGTCCTTGTACACGGTTTCCTCAAACAGCTGATACTCCGGGTACTGGAACACCAGCCCTACCCGGAACCGCGCCTGCCGGGTCAGCTTCTTGTCCGACCAGATGTCCTGCCCGTCCAGCAGCGCCGTGCCGGAGGTGGGCTTCAGCAGTCCGTTCAGCTGCTGCATCAGGGTAGATTTTCCGGAACCGGTGTGGCCGATGATGCCAATAAACTCTCCCCGCTCCACGGAAAAGGATATGTCGTCCAGCGCCTTATGCTCAAAGGGCGTCCCGGCGCTGTAAATATAAGTGAGATTCTTCACTTCCAGAATGGGTTTCAAGAAAATACCTCCCAGCGGGTCAGGCCATCACCATGTCGTAAAGTGCCTGCGCGCATTCTTTCGGGTCTAATTTATCCAACGGAAGGTCAAAGCCCTCCTGATTCAGCTCCCAGCACAGCTCCACCGTCTCCGGTGCGGCAAGTCCGATGCCGTGCAGCAGCTCCACCTGGGAGAAGACCTCCTTCGGCGTGCCGTCCGCCGCGACCTTGCCCTTGTCCAGCACCACGACGCGCTGCGCCTTGGCCGCTTCGTCCATGTGGTGGGTGATCAGAACCACCGTGATGCTCTTTTCCCGATTCAGCCGTCCGATGGTGTCGATCACCTCTCGGCGTCCTCTTGGGTCAAGCATGGCGGTGGGCTCATCCAGAACGATGCACTTCGGCTCCATGGCAATCACGCCCGCAATGGCGATGCGCTGCTTCTGTCCGCCGGACAGTAAATGGGGCGCGTGGGTGCGGTACTCGTACATGTCCACCTGCTTCAGGGCGCTGTCCACTCTGCGGCGAATCTCCGGGCTGGCAATGCCCAGATTCTCAGGGCCGAAAGCAACGTCCTCCTCCACCACATTCGCCACGATCTGGTTGTCCGGGTTCTGGAAAACCATGCCCACGTTCCGGCGGATGGCGATGAGCCTGTCTTCATTGGCGGTGTCGATGCCGCAGACGTAGACCTTTCCCCCGGAGGGAAGCAGAATGGCGTTGAAATGCTTGGCAAGGGTGGATTTTCCGCAGCCGTTGGTGCCGAGAACGGCCACAAAACTGCCTTCTTCAATGGTCAGATTCAAATCCGCAAACACGGGAACACCGGGCGTGTCCTCCACGCCCGGGTACGTGTATGCCAGATGCTCTACAGAAATTATGTCGCTCAAATCAGGCATCCTCCTATTTGTTACGGTGTCCACCGTCCGGTTGCACCGCAGGGAAGAACCAGTCCGGACTGCTTCACCGGCAGTCCCAGCTCACCGGCAGCGGTTTTGCCGCCATGTGCCGCCCCGAACACCACGTCGGAAGCATAGGCCACGGCAGAGGGCGCAAGCCCGGTGGTGTACGAATTGATGATGACGAACAGCGGGTCGTCGGACAGCAGCTTCACCGTCTCCTGTAAGAAGGGGTAAAAGCTGGTCTCCATCTTCCAGATCTCACCGCTTGGCCCACGGCCATAGCTGGGCGGGTCCATGATAATGCCGTCATAGCGCCGTCCCCGGCGGATCTCCCGCTGGATGAACTTACCGCAGTCGTCCACGATCCAGTGAATGGGCCGGTCGGCAAGGCCGGAAGCCACGGCGTTTTCCTTCGCCCATGCCACCATGCCCTTGGAGGCGTCCACATGGTACACCTCCGCTCCCCCGGCAGCCGCCGCCAGTGTCGCGCCGCCGGAATAGGCGAACAGATTCAGCACCCGGACAGGACGGCGGGCGGAAGCCGCCACCACCTTCTCCCGGATGAAATCCCAGTTTGCCGCCTGCTCCGGGAAAACGCCCGTGTGCTTGAAGTTCATGGGCTTGACGTTAAAGGTCAGGTAGTCCTTATAGTGAATCTGCCACCGTTCCGGGAGCTTGTTGTCCGTCCAGTGTCCGCCGCCGGTATTGGAGCGGACGTAGCGGGCATCATAGCGCTTCCATTGGGGTACCGTCCGTGGTGTATCCCAGATCACCTGTGGGTCAGGGCGCACCAGAATGAACTTGCCCCACCGTTCCAGCCGCTCGCCGCCGCTGGTGTCCAGCACCTCATATTCCTTCCATTCATCGGAAATCCAGAGCATTGGGTCTCCTCCCTCTTTCTCCTTATCTCAGCCGACGAAGCCGTCCCAGCCGCCATGCCAGCCGCCGTCCGAGCTGTTGTCCGAGCTGTTATCCCAGCCGCCGGTGGTGTCTTCCTCCGTACCGCCGGGCTGATACTCCTCCCAGGAGCTCTGGTTGTGCAGCGGGCACATGATATAAGGCGCGTCCACGCCGTTATTCAGGTTGTTGTAAAACCCGTGCCACGAAGCTGGGTTACCGTCGGAATCAATGAGATATACATAGTAGTTGGCGGTGTAGATGTCGTTCAGCCCGAAGCCGTCCGCCGCCTTGATCTCGTCCACCTCGGCCTGCGTCAGCTTCACAAGAGACCGGGACTCGATCTGGGCGTCGCTGAACATATAGCAGTAGTCCGTCGCCACACCGCCGCCGGTGACGCAATAGTCCACCTGAACGTGCTTGTCGCAGGTTCCCTCCGGCTCGTCGCCGTCGTAGACGTTCACGTAGACCACGCGCTCCAGTCCACGCACATCGGCGCTGCACGCCGCAGTGGCTTTCTTGCCGGAATCCAGACACACGCCCACACTGTGGAAGGCGTTGCCGTTATACAGTCCCTCTCTGGGCAGGCCGTCGTGGATGGGCTGCATGACCGCCTTCCACAGCCGTGCCGCCGGGTTGGCGCTGCTGCCGGTGAGGTAGATCTGTTCGGGGATGTCGTAGCCGCACCATACGGCTGCGGTGTAGTGGGTGGTATAGCCGCAGAACCACCGGTCGCGGTTGGAAGACGTGGTACCGGTCTTGCCCGCGATGTTCTGTCCCGCAAAGATGGCCGCGCCGCCGGTGCCGTTGTTCGCCGCGTTGAACAGGCAGTAGTTCATATAATCCACAGTCTTCTGGCTGAGGATCTTCCGGGACTCCTGCTCATTGTCCACCACGACCCGGCCATTGCTGTCGTAGACCTTGGTGAACAGTCTCGGCTCCCGGTAAACGCCATCGTTGGCGAAGGTCGCGTAGGCGGCAGACATTTCCCGCACGGTGGAACCAACCGTCAGTGCGCCCAGCGCCAAAGGCGCCAGACCCACGTCGGACAGGCTCTGCCCGTTTGGCAGGGGGTAATTATCTGTCAGGGAGGCTTGTCCAAAGTTATACTTGGCGAAGCTGTAGCCGTAATCCGCACCGATGGTGTCCAGCGTCCGGGCAGAAACGGTGTTGACGGAGGAAACAATGCCCTGATAGACAGTCCTCGCGTACTGGTACTGCCGGTTATCGTTCTTCGGCCAGTTGTTGCCGTCGATATAGGTCATGGGCAGGTCTTTCATCACCGACGCCGGGGTGACCTCACCGGACTCAAAGGCCGGGGCGTAAACGGAAATGGGCTTCTGGGAAGAACCGGTCTGGAGCTTCGCCTGCGTAGCCTTGTTGTAGGCAAGGAAAGTCGTCTTCTCCCCCACGCCGCCGGACAAAGCAACCACGTCGCCCGTCTCGTTGTTGATGACCACGATGGCGGACTGGAGCTGCTGCTCACTGCGGGTAGTGGGAATGTTGCTCAGGTCGGTATAAACCGCATCCACCTGCTTCTGCACGTCCATGTCCAAGGTGGTATAAATATGGTAGCCGCCCTTCTGGATGCGGTTGAGGTAGATGCTCTGGTCGTTGGTGCTTAAGTCATCCCAGACCTTGCCGTCCTGATCTGCCAGATAGCTGGCAAAGTCCACAATGACAGCGTCCACGAACCACGAATAAATGTGCTGGGAAGCGTCGGTGCTGACGGCCACCTGCTCGCCGCACTGGGGGCAGTAGCAGGTATCCCCCTCGCCGGTGAAGTGGCTGCGGGTGTTCTCGTAGCCGCAGTTGTCGCAGATCGTCCAGCGGTCGGCGTCGGCGATGCCCTCTTTGAACACCATTTCCTGCGCCACAGCCGCGTCGTATTCCTCCTGGGTCAGATAGTCCTGATCCAGCATTTCGCTCAGAACGTTCAGCTGACGGTAGCGGTTCCGTCCGGCACCGTCCCGCTCCTCGCCCTTGTACATATACACGCTCTCGGAATAGGGGTTGAACAGGGACGGGTTATTGGTGATACTGATGAGGCTGGCGCACTCGGCGGTGGTCAGGTTCCGCAGCTCCTTACCGAAATACTCCGCCGCGGCGCTCTTGACGCCGTAGCAACCCCGCCCCAGATAAATCTCGTTGAGGTAATACTCCATGATAAGGTCTTTGTCGTATTCCCGCTCGAAAATCTGCGCCCGGAAAATCTCCATGACCTTTCGCTGGACGGTAACGCTCTTTTCACCCGTGTGGTTTTTGATGAACTGCTGGGTGATGGTGGAGCCGCCGAACTGCTCGTCGCCGCCGAAGAACATATTCAGGCAGGCTTTCATGGTGGTGATCCAGTCCACGCCCTGATGCTCGTAGAACCGTTTATCCTCGATGGCCACGGCGGCGTGAATCAGGTCTTCGGGAATCTCGTCAATGGACGCCCACTGACGGTCGGTGGTGGTATAAATCTGCTGCAGCAGCTGGATATCGCCGTGGTTGTCCACATAATAGATAAAGGAAGTCTGCTCCAGATCGTAGTCATCCAGAGACCAGTCGGCGGCCTCCGTCAGAATATCCTCCTGCAAATAATCTCCCAGCGTGCCGACAAAGACCGTACCGCAGATCAGCACGATCAGAAGCACCGTCGCCGCCGCGCCGACAGCGATTTTCAGCACGGAACCGGCCACGGAGAAGATCATATACAGCAGTTTCAGCGACCAGTGGGGATTCCACTCCTGCCGGAGCTTCTTGCGCCTCCTGGGCTTTTTTTCATTTGCCATAGGGTACCTCCAATAGAAGCAGGACGTGCCTGCCTGGTAAATCCATTATAACCAGTGTCATATTCGCATAACACTACTCATATCATTATACCATACCGGATGAAAAAACGAAAGCCCCAATTTATAAATAAAGTTTTAATTGTGGGAAATACTAGCAGCAAAAGGAGGAATGCATGATATGCTGAAAAAACCGGCAAGCCTTATTTTGCTTCTGTACCTCACATTGGGGTGTTTCCGGGGGTATCTGGCGCTGTTCGACAAAGGCGCTTCCGAACCGAAGCAGATTTTCCCCTGTCAGGTGTCCTCCCTCCCCGACGCCGACCGGGAGGCTCTGGAAAAAGGTATTCCCGTCCGGTCAGAGGACGAACTGAATCAGTTTCTGGAAGATTTTCTGTCCTAAAATGCCGCCCTGTTTCTGTACAAAATGACCTCTTGATTTTGCGCGCGCCCTGCGGTAGAATATAGGCATCAAAAGCGGGGGGCGATTTCCTTGGCAGACCAATACGGTTCTGATTTCATCACCATCGTGGATGAGGAAGGCACCGAATACGAGCTGGAGGTACTCAGCACACTGGAGTACAACGGCAATACCTATATGGCAGTCATTCCCGCCGACGACGGTTCCGATTCGTTGGATCTGGAGGTCAGCATTTTCAAATCCATTGAGGAAGACGGAGAGCCGATTCTCTGCGCCATCGAGGACGAGGCGGAATTGCAGGCCGTGTACGACCTGATTATGGATTCTCTTTACTCGGAGGACGCGGAATAAGCGCGGTATTCCTCCTGCTTGGTGCGTAGCGTGTCCTTTTGGACCCACATTTTCTTATTGGGACGTTAGACTTCCCGGCCTGTTTGCAGACCTCCCGCCCCCGCATCGACGGATGGTGGACGCTGGGAGCAGTAATGGTCGGGAGCGGCATCCCACCTGCCTTTTCGTGCAGGTCATAATTGGATGCGATACGGCTAAAGCGGGGTGCATGGGGAGCTTCGGCTCCCCGTGTTTTTTATTGGGGGAAACTCTGACCAGATTGCCTTTGGCTTAGCAACGTTTTTCTCACCCTTGGTTATCGCACCTGCGGGTCATATACGCGCCCTTGTAGGGCAGCCGGTGCAGATTTTCTGTAAATTTTTTTCTAATTCCGTCTTCTTCAGCAGATTGCCCCTTGAAACCGGCGGGAAAATAGATTATAATACTCTGGTCTGTGCGTAAAACCAATCGCGTTATGACCAAAAGGACAAATGAGAGGATTTGATTACATGAGCGCATCCAGCAAGAAGAAGCTTCGCAATGAGCAGCAGACCGCCAAAATGACAGAAAAACAGGTCGCTGAGCAGAAGGAAGCAAAGAAACTGACGCTTTACACCACCATTTTTGTCGTCGTTCTGGCTGTCATGGTGGTATTCGCGATCGCCATTGGCGTCACCAGAAGCATCACTAACAGCGGTGTCCACGAGCGGAACACCGTGGCACTGACCGTGGGCGATCACGAGATCAGCAATGCCGAGCTGAACTACTTCTATATGAGCGCCATCAACAACTTTAACTCCAACTATGGCAGCTACGCCGCCATGCTTGGTCTGGACACCTCCAAGCCCCTGAACGAGCAGGTCATCAACAATGACACCGGCCTGACCTGGGCGGACGATTTTCTGAACACCGCCAAGGACAACGCCCGCAGCGCCTACGCCTTGGCAGACGCCGCTGAGGCCGCAGGCTTCACCCTGTCCGAAGACGACCTTGCCGATATCGACAGCACCATTAACAACATGAAGCTCTATGCCAACCTGTACGGCTATTCCAGCACCAAGGACTTCCTGAAAGCCCAGTACGGCAACGGCGCAACGGAGGAAAGCTACAGACAGTACGTTACCCTCAACGCCCTCGCCAGTGCCTACCGCAACAGCTATTCGTCTTCCCTGACCTATACCGACGCCGACCTGCGCGCCGCGGAGAGCGAGAACTACGAGAAGTATTCTTCCTTCACCTACAACACCTACTACCTCGCCGCCAGCAAGTTCCAGACGGATGAGGTTGACGCGGACAGCGATGAGGCCGTGAAGGCCGCCAAGGAAGCCGCTGATTCCCTGATCGGCGAGGATGTCGCCACCGTCGAGGACTTTGACGCCGCCATCGCCGCTCTGGATGTCAACCGGGACACCGAGGCTTCCAGCACCGCCTACACCGACCAGCAGTATTCCTCCGTCTCCACCACCATCAGAGACTGGGTCATCGACAGCGCCCGCAAGGAAGGCGACAAGACCGTCATCGCCAATACTTCCACCTCTACCGATGACGACGGCAAGGAAACCACGACCACGCAGGGCTACTATGCCGTGTTCTTCACCGGTTCCAACGACAACACCTTCCCGCTGGTGAACGTGCGTCACATTCTGATCAAGTTTGAGGGCGGCACCACCGATTCCACCACCGGCACCACCACCTACTCCGACGAGGAGAAGGAAGCTGCCAAGCAGAAGGCCGAGGAAATTCTGGACGAGTGGATGTCCGGCGACGCCACCGAGGATTCCTTCGCTGCTCTGGCCAATGAGAAGTCCGACGACGGCAACGGCACCACCGGCGGCCTGTACGAGAACGTCTACCCCGGCCAGATGGTGTCCAGCTTCAACGACTGGTGCTTCGACGAAAGCCGCCAGACCGGCAACACCGGCATCATCGAGTCCCAGTACGGCTACCATGTTATGTACTTCGTGGGCAAGAGCGATACCACCTACCGCGACTACCAGATCGAAACCGAGCTGCGCAACACCGACACGCAGGAATGGTATGACGCCACGGTGGAGGCCATGCCCATGACCGACGGCGACACCAAGTATATCCGCAAGGATCTGGTCATCAGAGCCAGCTAAGCATTCCAAGTAAAAACCACAGCCCCGGCTTCGCTGATGCGAAGCCGGGGCTTCCTTCATGGAAATTTAGGGTCTATCTGAAAACCGGGAATATGACCAACAGCGAGGGATTTTTCGCCTGCTGAAGCCATTTTTCCGCAGGAATACTTTGTGTATTACAAGGGAAAATGGTGCACAGCAGGCGGAAAAGACCCACTGTTTGGGCATGTTGACGGTTTTCAGATAGGGCCTAAGAGAATCCGGTCGTTTTTTTCATTGACAAATATCCCCGGCAGTCGTAGAATGGTTGCAAACTTCTTACAGGAGGTATTTTTATGGAAGTAACACGGGAGCAGGCGCTTGCCCTGCTGCAAAAATACAATCAGGAGCCGTTTCACATTCTCCACGCTCTGACCGTTGAGGGCGTCATGCGCTGGTTCGCCCAGCAGGAGGGCGAAGACGCGGACTTCTGGGGTCTGTGCGGCCTTCTGCATGATGTGGACTTTGAACGCTACCCCGAGCAGCACTGCGTCAAGGCGCCGGAGCTGCTGGCTGAGATCAATGCCAGTCCGGAGATGGTTCACGCCATTTGCTCCCACGGCTACGGCCTGTGCTGTGACGTGGAGCCGACTCACAAAATGGAGAAGATTCTCTTTGCCGCCGACGAGCTGACCGGCCTGATCGGTGCAGCCGCCCGGATGCGCCCCAGCAAGAGCGTCATGGACATGGAGGTCAGCAGTCTGAAAAAGAAATACAAGGACAAGAAGTTCGCCGCCGGATGCTCCCGTGACGTGATCCAGACCGGCGCTGACCGTCTTGGCTGGACGCTGGAGGAACTGATGGAAAAGACCATCCTCGCCATGCGCAGCTGTGAAGCCGGTGTGGCGGCGGAACAGGCAAAGCTCTGCGGCTGATTTCCCTTCACAATTTTCATCCAGTACGATACAAAAAGCCCCGAAAGCCGAAGGCTTAAGGCAGCACCGCACAATTCGGCAAGAAGTCTCAGGCAGGATTTTTGTTCCAATTCAAAGTTCCGAAAATGGAGGAATACTGTATGTATTTCCCATTTTCGGAACTGCGGAAGTGGAGCAAAAAGACGGCTGAGACTCGCAGACGCAATTGTGCGGTGTTGCCTTAAGTTTCTGCGTAGTAATGGGATCGTGCCGCGCATCAGGAGGATGCGGATTCCTTCTTTTTGCGTTTTGTATGGTAATACAACAGAAGGAACATCGTGCTTGCCGTTAGCAAGACGCCTCCCTTGGTATACAGGGTGGTTCCGGCCCCGCCGGTGTTGGGCAGCTCGGGGTAGCAGACTTGGTTGGTTACGGTCACGGTGGCTGCGGCGGTTCCGCTCTCGGGAATGGTTACCGCGGGGCCATTGGAATAGGTGACAAGGAAGTTTGCGCCGTTCACCGTGGCCAGCGTATTGTCTCCACGGATCGGCACGCCGTTATCATCCAACTCGTAGATGTAATACATTTTCCCAAGGGTCAGGTTTGTAAACTTCGCTGTCCCGCTCTCCGGCGTGACCGTGCTGTTCGCGTATGTGATGGTCACCGTTTGCAGCGGATTGCCGGTGGGATTTGCTTCGGCATAGATTCCGAAACGGTAGGCTCCGTCGATTTTTGCCAGATGATTGCCGCCCGCATCCAAAAATGCCTTGGCCACCGTGGCTTCGCCCTTGTGGTTGTAGGCCTGATAGGTGTAGTCCGCGCTTTGATACCAGACGGTCACACCATTCGGGAAGGTGGGACATTTCCCGTCCTCCTGCTGCTTTGCCACAGCGAAGTAGTGGGGCACGGCATCCAGCACATATCCTTCCGGGGCCACTGTCTCGGTCAGGCAGTAGACGGTGTTATACGACATGGTCTGCTCGCTTGTTTTTCCGAAGGTCAGGGTTCCGTCCTCGCCGGTGGTGCCGGTCAGGGAAAGGCCGTCCGTTGTTGGGGTAAACGTACCGTCAGCATAGGTTCCCTCCACCAATGTGAACGTCGCGCCGGAAAGAGTCTGGCTGGTATTGTATTGATCCAGTTTTTTGACTGTTACACTGGGAGAAGTGTCCGCACCAGCGGTGCCGCCAGAAGAATAATGGAATCCTTCGACCTCAACGCTGCCGCCGATTGGGGTGGTATAGCCTTTCCAATGGGCGTTGTTGGAAATGGAGATGGTCTGACCCGGCGCGGCGTTGACTGTGGTTTCATAGGTAACGGTCAGAGGCAGGTTGTCCGGCAGGACAATTTTCAGCGTCTGTCCTTCCACGGAGGCGGTCCAGTTCGATACCACCTCGCCTGTCTTGGTGTTCACCACCTGAATGGAAGTGGTATCCAGAATCAGGGTATCGCTCAGATCGTCCACCAGGGTGACGGTATCCGACCCGCTGACCAGATCCTCGCCCAACTCATTCAGCGTGATCTTAAAGGGATACCGGCCGCCATTGGTTTCGGGGTTATAAGTGCCTTGCTTGGACAGCGTCTGTTTTCCGATTGTCACACCATTGCTGTCGTTGCCGATGGTCGTTCCCTCGGAATTTTGCAGGCTGACCACATTGTTGAACTCCTTGCTCACGCCGCCCAGAAGAACGTCAGGATCCGTTACCTTACAGACGATCTGTATCTCCACGGCATAATCGTCCCGGTATCCGCCTCCGGCTACCAGATTGTCAATATCCCAGATCACCTGCTGACCGTTGGTGTAATAGTAGTTCGTCTGGTTTCCCGCATTGTTGCTGGGCAGGGTCCTCGCGTATTCCGTCCAGCTGCCGCCTAGGGCGGCGATTTCCTCAGCTGTGAGCTGCGCAAAGGTGGGTTTGGGATCCTGCCGAACTGCTTTAAATCCAAGCCACCATATACGGACATAGGTTACCTCCATCCCATCCGGGATCTGCTCGACCACACGGTATCGCCCGGACAGGCTGCCCTCATAGTTCACATGAATCTGCCAGGCCACATAGGTACCCGCTCCGTTCAGCGCGCCTGTGCTGATGGCCTGATTTGTGCCGCGCTGGATGTCCGTGATGGAGTTGCCGGAACCGGGATAGGTAAAAGACACGGCCCAGTTCCTTAAAGATATTTTCGCTGCCGTACAGGGTCTTGCTGGCCGTGTTGTGGTCCAGCCAGTTGGTGCTGTCGGAGCGGCTTTGCAGCTTATTGTTATAGGTAAAGGCGTCTCGTTTCTTGGCGGGCAGTTGACTCGGCTCGGTCTTGACAATCAGATAAAGGGAATCACCCTGCGCCAAGGGAATCTCTGTATTCAGGGTCAGCGTCAGAGAATAGGTGCTTTTCGCAACGGTATAGTTACTGCTTTCTAAGGCCGTCAGCAGGTCGCTGGCGATTAGCGAATCCAAATCCGCATAATCCGCGAGAGAGTTCGTTTCCAAATTGCCCGTATATACGCCCACAAAGGAGGTGTCCCGAATATAGTGAGCCGACCCGCCGACCGCATTCGTGACGTCCTTGATGGCAGTGCCACTGGGCAGAACAGTTCCATCCACCTTGATGACCCAGTACAGTGCGCCATTGGCAAAGTCTCCGGTGGTCACCTTGGGTTTCTCGTAGTACCAGCTCTGCTTTTCCGCGGCAAAGCTGTTGCTGCCCTTCACAACGACGGAGGCTTCGGCGCCAATACCGGTTAGCACAACATACCGGAAGTTGCCGATTACCACCTCACCGGTCAGTTCGAAGCGGTTGCTTACCACCACCTGCGTAATGCCGTCGATATTCGTGGGCTGCGCGTAGTAGGTCAAAAGGTAGGCTTGCGTTCCATTCAATCCAATCTGCACGGGTGTGAAACTGAAGGAGGTTTTCCCGTCAACTTTTACCCAGACGGTTTGATCGGGCGTGCGGCCGCTCAAATTGGCAATGGCTGCTGCATCGTCCAGGCCGGAACCGGGTGCGTTGCTGCTGATGGTATAGGCCTCCACCCGGACATAGCCCACAAACTCCATGTACTGGCTGCCCAGGCTGTCAGCCATGGACGCAGAGGACAGATCCCAGTCTCCCGCCTCATTGGCTGCCACCTGATACTTGTAGCTGCCGGCAGGCACAGTGAAGCTGCTGTCAGGGGAGGTGATTTGGGTAACGGAACTGCCGGTGGCGTCATACACGCTGCCGCTCATGGACACAGTGCTTTCCGTCTCCTGCTTCCCGCCCGCCAGCTTTCGGCTCCAGACCTTGCGGTTAATGGTCTTACTGGTGTTATAGCCTTTCAGCCATACGCCGCCATCTGTTCTGCTGTCATCGGTATAAATGCAGGCGCGATTGTTGATCCTGAAGTCTTTGTTTCCCGCCGCCACGAACACACCGGGCTCCACATTCACCGTGTAGGTCAGGGTCTTGCTCTCACCGGGAGCCAGGGAACCCACATAATAGGTGAAGCTATCGTTCTTCCTGCCGTCATTGTCCGTATCCGTGATGTTCAGTGTAGTTCCTGCCGTAATCTCCGTTAAGCCGCTGCTTCCGTTCTGGCCGTTGGAACCGCCCTGATAGAGGTGGAACGAGTTTGCATCGTAAGACAGATATTGGCGGATGGGTGCTGAGGTCCGATTCTGATTTTCGATTGAACCGTCCAGCGCGTCCATGATTTTCACATTGTCCAGGACATGGCCGTTGTCCGCATTGGCCTTCACCCAAATGGTGTAGGTGATGGTGCCTCCGCCGTTTTCGCCGGGGGTAAACGTCGAGGCCACTTTGGACATGGTTGCACCAACACTGGGCGTAAAGGTGACGGTGTCGCTGTCCCGCTGGTAGGTCTTGGAGTAAACATTCGCCGTGTTCTGAAGATTTCCCTTTGCCGTGACGCCGGTGTATGCATCCTTCAGCTTGACCCGGTATGTCAGAGTCCTGGTTTCGTTGGCTGCCATATCGCCGATGTCCCAGACCAGCGTGCCGGGTTTCGTCGGGTTTTCACCTGCGGGATCCGGGATGGGTTTATCCTCCGTGGGTGCCGCACCGATGTAGACGCTTCCGGTGCCTCCGGTTTCCGTGGGGCCATCCGTATCATTGGTAGCGCTGGACCCGCCCGTCACGCCCACATATTCCTCGATGTGCTGGGTATCCGCAAAGCAATCCACCACCTTGACCTCCGGGCAGCCATCCGCGCCAGCCGTCACGGTCAGGGTGTAAGTCAGATAATCGCCGTCTGTCTCTTCCGAGATGGCCGAGACGGTTTTGGTCAGGTCCACATTGCCGTATTGGGCAACAATGTCACCGTCAAAATCAATGGTGATCGTTGTATTGCCAATGACAATTCGAGCGGTTCTACCTTCGCCGACCTGCGACAGGTTAACTTCTGCTTCCACAAAAAAGTCGCCGCTGATGACGGTATTCGTCTCTGTCTTTTGCTTTGCCAGCCATGTAGTATCAAAGGCGAGAGTGACCGTACCGCCTGCCACCGTGATGGTGCCCACCTCGGCGCTGCCGCTGGTGATTTTGCCGTTGACCGTAGCGTTGCGAAACAGCGCCGGAAGGGTATAGGTCATCTTCCCGTCTGCAGCCAGAAGGGTGTCGATGGGGACATTGCCATAGCTGATCTCCAGCTTGAAATCCGCGTCGCCGGGAATATCCGTCGCGCCTGATACATTGGTCCACGCTGCGTTTTCATCCGTGCGGTAATAGAGTGTTGCGCCTGTGATATAGTTTTCTACGGAAACGGGATCGGTTGCCCCTGTTGTATCCGCATCCAGAGTCATCACCGAATAAGCGCGTGTTTTGGCGCCAGAAGCGTAGGCAGTGCTCATAACCGGCAGGCTGGGATCGATCTCCATGCCGGACATTGCTTCCTCCGGTTCGGTCGTTTCTTCCGTTTCTTCTGTCGCTTCTGTTTCTTCCGCAGTGCTGCATTCCTCCGTGTGGGTATGTTCCTCCATATCGCAGGTCAATTCCCAGGTGCCATAGCACAGGGCGGTATGGGTGTGTTTTTCATCCTCGGGAAGCGTACAGGTCAGAGCCTCGGTATCTGCCGGTTCCTCCACCGTCTCAAAGCACGCATCCGTGTGCTGATGCTCCAAAACCTGGATTTTGCCGCAGATCAGATTGCCGTCATCATCATAGCAGCCCGGGTCCTCCGGGGATTCATAGGGCTCGTGGGTGTGGAGAATGATTTCTTTCTTCTCACAGATCAACTCCGGTTCGGCAGGTTCTGCTTCTTCCGCCGGTTCGGTGGGCAGCTCGCAGATCAACGTCTTTATCTGCTCGTAGCACTGGTCGGTGTGCTGGTGTACAGGCTCCTCTGTGTCGCCGCACGTCAGTTCCCGCGTTGTCTCATAGCAGCTTTCGGTATGCTCATGATCTTCTTCACAGACCAAAGCAGACGTTTCTGTGTAGCAGTCATCCGTATGCACATGGGCCGGTTCCGTAGATTCCGTACAGATCAATTCGCCGCGCTCCACGGTGTAGCAATCATCCGTATGGGTATGTACTTCGGGTGCGTCTGTTTCCGGCACGGCATAGCAGCTTCCGGTGTGCTCATGGGTCTCGATCTCCGGCAGCGGGCACCAAAGGTTCCCATTTTCGTCATAGCATGCCGAATCATGCTGGTGAACGACAAAATCTGCATACCCGCACGTCAGGTTTCCTTCGCTGTCATAGCAGGTATCGTCATGCTGATGGAGATTCAGGCTTTCGATGGTACACACCGGCTCGGTCCGGGTGGCAGAGGTTACTTGCGTGTAGCAAGCCTCCGAATGGGTGTGTTCAGGAATCTCACACGCTCCCTTTTCCATGGTAATGGCGGGAAGAATCAATGCGTAGACCGTGCAGAACACCACAACGCAGGCAAGAACGGTTACAACCCGGTACCAGCGTTTCTTCCTTTGATGTGCCTTCGTATATTTTTCTGCGCCCTGAAGAGCATTCTTCTTCATATACCAATCACCAGCTTTCCTATCTCAATGTTCCGAAGTCAGGCAGGGGCCAGACCCGGAAGACAATTTTTCCAACAATCTGTTCATCGGAGACACAGCCAACCGTTGTACTGCGGGAATCCACAGAAGTAGAGCGGTGGTCGCCCATGCAAAAGTACCGGTTATCCGGCACCTGGTAGGGTAATGCAATGTCACAGTCTCCAAGGGCTTTTTCTGTCAGGTATGGTTCGTCCAGCAACTCACCGTCCACATACACATTTCCGTCAGCGTCAATATCCACCCACTGACCAAGACCGGCGATACAGCGTTTGACCAAAATCTTGTTGCCCATGTGAAACGCCACCAGGTCGCCAGGCGCAAAATCCGATCCTTTGACGGAGATCACAATATCTCCCTCGTCCAGCGTCGGGGCCATGGAGGCTCCGTAAATTTGCAGCACAGGCATCCAAATCGTGGCCACCAATACAGCCACCGCAGCCACGACAATCAGGGTGTAGATGGTGCTTCTCAGGACCCGTTTATATCGTCTCTTATATTTTTCTCTGCCAAGCTCTGCCGTGAGCTGCTCCACGGTTGGAAGCTCGCGTGGCTGCATTGTTTTACTTTTCATCTGTCCCGACCTCTCCGGCTGCCTGGATCATTTCTCGGAGGGCTTCCTGATCTGCCAGCAGTTTGGCTGCTTTGGCAACAATCTGTTTCCAATAGGCATCCGCTTCCGCGTGTGCCTTTTCGCTGTATGCCTGCGCCTCCTGCCGGATCTTCGCAGCTTCTTGTTTTGCCTGTTCCTTCATATCACGACAGATTGCATCCTGTTGGCCGCTTATCCGTTCGATGTTCTCAAGATACTGCTGCGCTGCGGCTTCTGCTGCCTGAAAGACACCATTGAGAGACAAAGCAGCTTCTGCCAGGGAACCAGCGTTGTTAATCGCAATTTTGCGATCCCGGAGCTGTGCTTCTGCCTGCTCTAATCTGTTTTTTAGCTGGTCATTTTCCGCTGCCTGAGCAATCAGCATTTCCAGCAGCTCACTCCGGCTCAAACGCCGCAATTCTTTATCCGTCATAGAGCACCTCCAAATCTGTGCCGCACAGCACAAAAGCAAAAAAAGAGGCAGCAGTTATTCTTCACCTGCCCCCAATCCTTACTCCACAGCACGGAAGTAATATTCCTCACGCTGTGCTGAGTTTCAACTAGGGTCTATCTGAAAATCGGCAATATGACCAACAGCGAGGGATTTTTCGCCTGA